>Ga0181574_10000078_pt1 | contig 84607 bp, 122 predicted proteins | sample 101ome_24_FD_145600 | JGI IMG/M metagenome (GOLD analysis project Ga0181574, IMG submission 145600) | Coastal salt marsh microbial communities from the Groves Creek Marsh, Skidaway Island, Georgia - 101410AT metaG (spades assembly) | ecosystem: Environmental > Aquatic > Marine > Intertidal... | reverse complement strand
GGCTACTAGCTCATTAACACAGACTACAGTTCTCAAAGGATTGTTTAATACGCCTCATGCTAAAGGTGAGTTCTTTGACAATGTGCGTATGCAGGAATTAAATTCAAAATAAATTAAAAAATATCCTTTCTAACCCTTGACTTATCCTCTTTTTGGTATTATATTAATAATATCAGAAGGAGGATTTTTTTTATGTTAGATGCTAAGACAGTAAAGGGTATGAATATTAAAGCAGTTGTTGATGATGCTGAATGGCAAGCTGTTCGTAAGGCTCTCATTGGCAATTGGAAAAATAATCATGTTCAGAATGTAAATCTGCTAAGAGAATACTTTGATAAATATAATGATAATCCTTTAGCGATTCGTCGTCTTGTAAATGTATTGACAGGATCTGTTCATCGTGTAGGCCATACAAAAGGTCAAAAAGAAACAGATGCTCTTCGTCGTGATGTTCGTATTGTATGGCGCAATATGCTTGGAGAAGAATGGGATCCAGAAGATCCAAGATATAAGACAGGAGAGATCTAATGAAGACGTTCAAGCAATTCTCAGAAGGGCCTAAGGATGCTGCTGGTAAGTCAGTCTTTGTAAAGAAGATAGCTAAGTCAGCCGGTGTTGATTATAAGAAAGCAGGTGCTATAGCAGCTGCTGCTGGTCGTAAGAGAATGGGCGCCGCTAAGTTTAATGCCAAGGCAGCAGCGGGTCGTAGAGCGAGTATACGCGCACGTAAGGCGGGTAAAGTATATAAAGGTTAGTTATGGTATATGTGTTATTAAAGAACAAAGGCGGACAAGTTCTTAAAGACATTAAGTTGAAAGATCCTAAAGGCAAGACTTGGACAGTCACAGGAACATCTCGTAAAGGTATTAATCGTTATTCAATTGGTTTGAAATCAAGTGATGGTTCTACAAGAACTGTTATGAATCATGATATAGCAAAAAAGAAAGATCCTAAGCATGAGCCTTGGTCAGTAGTAGGTGATTTTCATTCACCATCAAAGATTGCTAAGATGTATGGTCGTAAGTTAGATCCTGATGCTAATAAACCAAGACCAGAACGTGCTTCATTTTGGAAAATGAAATCTAAACCTGGTAGTCATAATTACAAGCAAAAGAAACGTCTCATGAAAGTGGCTCCTGATCAATACGGTAAGTTTAAAGAAGATTGGGAAGCAAATTTAGAATGGTTAGTGGAGAATAATCTTAATGAAGAATCTTGAAGTATATGTTAATGCAGTGTTCGTAGCTCCTACTCTTGAAAAGAAAAAAGAAGCTATGTATCGTTTGATTGAAACATCTCATGCAAAAAAAGAAACAAAAAAGCTTGCCAAGACTAAGGTAAGTATGTTAAAATCAAATAATCAGGTAGATAAGTATGCTACTAACTATATGTTCTCGGGAGAAGGTCTAAGTGTCTAATAAGGCTAATAAGTTTAACATACATTGGCAGTTGACACGTACACAGGTACGTAAGATCAAAGATGTTGATGCAAAGATTAAATATGTATTGAATTTTCTTAATCGTAATAAGAATGTTCATAATTATGGAAGAGTTCATAATTGGCTAAAGATGACAGGTGTTGCTTATAAAGATGACAAGCGACAGAAGTTTGTTGATGCTGTATCTAAGCTTGAGGCTAATAAGTCTAAGTATTCTAATACTGCTGATAATGAAAATGATCTTTCAAAGATGTCTAAGGATGATCTTAAATTAGTATATAAAGATCTATCTAAACGTAAGTATGGATTTCAATATAAGTCTGTACCTAAAGCACATACTGATTTTATGGATAAGTTGAAAAAAGCTCTAGAGGATTAATGTTTGCAAAGTGGACCGAAGTCAACGGTATTAAGTGTCAGGGTAAAACCGAGGCTCGTACCTGCCAGGCTTTATTTGATTTAGGATTTAATGTTAAGAGAGGCAAGTTTGTAGAAACACCTCATGGTCGTTATACGCCAGACTTTGACATTGGATCAGTATATATAGAAGTAAAGGGTATTAATTCTTGGTATCAGGCTTGTGGTATGGTTCCCATGATGGAAAATGCAAGAGACCCCAAGCTTGCTAAGATTACAGATACATCTCTCAAAAAAATGTTACATGTTAATAAGATTAAGCCGGTCTATGTATTTGTAGACTTGACTTCTTCTAAAAAAGCTTTATTATCTATGGATAGACCGAATACAGAACTTAATGTGTTATATGGTTATCCAAATGAATTGAAGGAATTTTTATATGAATTTACCACTGATCTCTCACGAGATACCACACTCTTTAGCTGAGGCTGAACATGCTGGAGATTATGACATTAACGACTATCTTTTCGTTCTTTTACATCGTTATATGTCTGACGATCGTTATAGGAGTATTGTGGATTCTTATAAGGGTTTTACCATTCTTGATAATAGTTGCTTTGAGTTGGGTGCTGCTCTCTCTAATGAACTTATTGTAGAATATGTAGAAAAGATTAAACCTGATGTATTTGTATTACCTGATGTGTTGGGTAATATGGAAGAGACAATTGATAGGTCACATGACTTCTTAAACAATTATCCTGAATTAGAATCCAAAGCAATGGCTGTGGTACAGGGTGATACTCCAAAAGAGTTTAAAGACTGTTATGAATGGTTTGATGAGAATTGTCCAAACCTGGCAATGATTGGTATTCCGTTTTGTTTTAATTGGGCATTTCGTAGAAACCTAAATCCCGTATCACATGCATTGGAACGCGTAGACCTTATTGATATGTTATTGAATGAGGGTGTAATTCGTAAGACAACTAAACACCATCTATTAGGTACTTGGTGGGCTCAAGAGTTCGGTTATTATCATGAACAGGATTGGATATATTCTGTTGATACTTCTAATCCTATTGCAGCAGCCATTGATGGCGATAGATATCCAATTGAGCATAAGCCTAAAATAAAATTTGATGAATTTGTAGATATGGGCTTGAAAGAAATCAATATTGATGATATAATTTATAATGTAAAAGCATTTCGGGAGATCGTGAAACGTGACTGATAAAATTAATCCAGACCATTATAAAAGTATTGATGGTTACGAAGTAATTGATATTATCGAATACTTTGATTTAAATTTTGCTAGAGGTAATGCAATTAAGTATTTGCTGAGAGCAGGAAGAAAAGCAGAACAAGGATATGATATGTCTGCCAAAGAGATAGAAGATCTTGAAAAGGCAGGATGGTATATCTTCCGTGAAATTAAGAAATTGAAAGGCCGTAATAATGAACCTGAGTGAGGCATTAGTTAAATTACCAGATACAGATAAAAATGTATTGGCTGTATTATCCGGTGGTCTTGATTCTAGTATTATGACTATGATGCTGGTAGAAAAGTATGGACCTGATCGAGTGTATGCGTTATCATATAATTATGGTCAGAAACAAAAAGTAGAATTAGAAAAGGCAGCAGAGCTGTGTGATAAATTAGGCATTGGCCATAAGGTTCTAGATCTAGGTATTCTAGGTGAGATTGCAGAACCTATCTCGGCTAATATTGGTGGCTCAGACGTAGCGATGCCAACCATTCATGATGTACTTGGAGATCCTCAACCGAAGACATATGTTCCTTTCCGTAACATGATTCTCCTTTCTTTGACTATGGCACAAGCAGAAGCTTCTAACGCTTCTCATGTCTTTACGGGTCTTCAGGTACATGATGAATATGGTTATTGGGATACAAGCCAACGATTTGTGGATTCTATGAATGCAGTTGCTATTCAGAATAGAACACATCGCGTAGAAATCCTAGCTCCATTTAGTAAGCTTTCGAAGCTACAAGAAATTAAAATCTGCCAAGAGATGAATATGCAGCATCTATTGATACATACTCTTACCTGCTATGATCCAGACGATCAAGGGCGGTCTTGTGGTAAATGTCCATCATGTGCAGAACGTATTCAGAACTTTATGGGATCGGGTATGATTGATCCTATTCCTTATCAAATTGAAATTCCATGGGATTAAAATATGTGTTCTATTATAGGTACCTATGATTTAAAAGAACTAGAATATCTTGCGGAGGTAAATGCCTATAGAGGTACTATATCTCATTCTATTGCGGCCGTAGTAGATAATAAAGTAGTATACTTAGATAGAGGTGAAAATGGCCTAGAGGTATCTAATCATGAAAAAGATATACCTTCTGATGCATATTACATAGCTCATCAACAAGCACCTACATCAGCCGATGATAATAAAAATACAATACATCCAGCAGAATATGCGGGACGTTTATTATGGCATAATGGTATAATTAAAGAAGAACAGATTAAGAAGTTTAAAGAACATTTTAAAGAAGACATTAATTGGGATACGGCCTGGCTAGTTAGATTGATGGCTCAAAACAATCCTAGTCTTTTATCAGACGTTGATGGCGGTTTTGCTTGTATGTATTATAGTGAGGATGGCCTTTGGGTGTTTAGAAATGATCTGGTTGCCTTATGGCATAAGGGATCTACCGTTTCTTCTACTCGCTGGGATCATTATGACACTAGCATTACGTATGTACCATCTGGCAAGATACATAAATTAAGTGATAATAAAGAATGGATTGAATTGGAACATACGTTCCAAACAAAGGAAAAATATTTTTGGAGTGTGCCGTTATGAGTATGATTAATATTGGTGGCAGTAATGCTACCTCTAATCTAACTAATATTTTACCCAAAGATGTTCAGCCTAATGCTGTAGATCTACGTCTAGGTAAGGTATATAATATTAAAGATAATGTATTTACAATTGATGAAGACCATAAGGTTCATCGTGGATCTGAAGAATGGGAAGTATGGGAAGACGGATACTATTATTTGTATCCAGGCGCTTATGAAGTTATAATGGAGAATGAAATACATGTGGGACCAGATGAAGCGGGATTTGTCATCACCAGGAGTACTCTTAATCGTAATGGGTGTTATATTACTTCAGGCCTCTATGATACTGGCTATCATGGGGTTATGGCTGGGGTCTTGCACGTAACAACTGGATTGATGCGGATTAAACCAGGAACTAGGATTGGTCAGTATCTAAACTGGAAGGCGGAAGCTTTAAGCAGTTATGACGGTGATTACGGAAAGGGGAAGGAGCATGATCAAAAATATGGGTAGAGGTATTCGCATGATGAAATCAGCAGCGGCACGGTTACGCCGCCGTGAAAATAAAAAAGTAGTAAAAGAACGACAAGAAAATTTTTATTCTAAGATGCGTAGATTGAGAAAGAAAAATGTTCACAATTGAATTTGATATGGATGAAACTCTTATCACTATTATGGACAACACGGGAGAGCTCGAAGATGTTGGGGCTCTCCTTTATGAAGACTATTGTCATATAAGACAATGGAATGAAAAAACACAAAGATATGATGTCATTACAATGAAACCAGAAATGTATCTAAAACTTATGAAAGCATTTAACCTTGAAGAAGGTGCATATGACATCGTAACAGTTGAAAGAAATTAGTATGCAAACAGTACCTTTATTTCCTGTATACTTTGCAAAAGATCAAGCTCCTGATGGACTCATTACAGAAGACATTACAAAGTTTATAGAACAAATACCCAGAAAAAATAATACATTAAATGGTGTTTCTAAGGATAACTATGTATTAGAAAGATATCCTGAACTTAGTCATATAAAGAGTTGGCTTCAAAATCAAATTAATAATGTATTTAAAAATGATTTTGCAGCGGATCCAAGACGTATTAAACCAGTGATTACACAAAGTTGGTTTACATATTCTAAAAGAGGTGAAGCTATGCATGGACATACTCACCCCAATAGTATTTTAAGTGGCGTGTTATATATCAGAGCAAATAAAGATCTTGATGTTTTAAAACTTGGTAGACCCCATCAAGAAAAAATGATGAAATGGTACTATACTCATTTAGGTGAATTTACAGCAGCTGAATACTTGGAAAGTGTTGGTACAGGAGACTTTGTATTATTTCAATCTGATCTACATCATGAATTTGGTGAGGTAGAACATGATGATGTTAGAATTAGTTTGGCCTTTAATACCTTTGCAGAAGGTTATTGGGGCGATGATGACTTACTCACTGGACTTCATATTAAATATGATTACCCGGGTTGACATTTGACTTCATATGTCCTATATTAATAATATAAGGAATTAGGAGAATATTATGAGTAATCAACGTGGTGGTAAATGGAAGCCGGCTTCTTTAGATAATGGTACAAGTGATATGCGTATACGGAATTTCTTTCGTACATGTGTAAGAGCTTTAGAAGATGAACCTGATGCTCAATTTTACTTTGAGCAGATAGTAGATCATATCAATCAAGGCGGTAGTATTATGACGGACGATCTTACAACCGTCCGCCGTATCTTAGGAGCTTAGTCTTTTTTCTCTCCGCTCTTGCCTTTTGAGTAGGCCTGAGCACCAAAGAATGCTGCAACCAAACCAGCAATAGCCACAAAGTAAGTAGGTGCGATATCACCTACGATCTGAGCGGCGCCCTCTATTCCTAATACAGAGGTGATCATAATAAGGACCGGATACAAGAGCATGCCCCATAGTGCAAACCATGCCATTGCTCTTATCTGGTCCTCTTTTTTATCTTCATTCTCTTGCATCTTTTTACGATGCTCAAACTCCGCTATTTCTTTAGCACGAGCCATTTCTTCATCAGTAATGATTCCATCTCCGTCAGCATCTAAATGAGCATAGATGGAATCAGCCTGCATCATTTTTGCTTCTTGTTTTTTATCCGCCATCGTTTTCATCTCCACTCCGAATGCGTTTTTCTCAGCCATCAGTATAGACTTCCTCTAGATAATCATCACTACCAGCAGGATTCATTATTACATTACCAAACTCTGCTGCAGCCCATGTCATTACTAAGATAGCCAATAGGCCTATAAAAACCCATTTCATTTTCATGTCATCCACGATCATTTTAATCCCAATCATTTCATTGCCAAGAACCCTAAACTGCAATTCCATTTTACCTTCTGGGGTATCTTCATCTCTAATTGTATTTGGTATTTTGTCCTCAGCCATAATTATTTCCTTTTTTCTGTGTATTTATGCAAATTAAACGTTGACATTTGGTTCAAGAGGCCTTATATATAAACTATGAATAGCAGAGCAGTAAACATAATAAGTGGGACTATAACCATGGGAATGATGGCAAGTGCGATCGCTTTGGCATTGATTTATCCTCAGGTAGATCCTGAGCAGCATAAATGTCTGTCATTAAATGTTTATCATGAGGCAAGAGGTGAAAGAGTAGAAGGTCAAATAGCAGTAGCTCAGGTTACTCTTAATCGTAAGGCAGATAATCGTTGGCCTGATACTATATGTGGAGTTGTTTATCAGGATAAACAATTTAGTTGGACACATACAATTGAAGATCATACTCCAAAAGAGGAAGCAGCTTGGAAGCAGGCTCAGATCATAGCCCGTGATGTTATGATCGGCAATGTTGAAGACCCAACAGTTGGTGCTACACATTATCATGCAAGTTGGGTTAATCCTGCTTGGGCTAAAGAATTAAAACTAGCTAAGGTTATAGGTGTACACCTATTTTATAAATAATGTATATTACTCCTTGTGTGAGTATATGTGTATTGGAAAATGACATATGCAAAGGTTGTAATAGAACAAAAGAAGAAATTACTAATTGGACTAAGTATAGTGACGAACAACGGATGACCGTTATGAAGCGTCTTGGTTATGGAAAACGGAATGCTAGAGACAGACGGCGAAGACTATCACGTAATAACTAATGCAGTAGAAATTGCTTCTACTACTCCTGGACTGTATATGGAAATAGGAACTCGTCTAGGTGGTTCAACTAAAGTTATTATTGATGCAATGATTGACGCAGACACTCCAAATAATCATCTTGTGTGTATTGATCCTTATGGTGATTTGCCATATGAAGAAGAAGACAATCTTTGGATTAATTATGATTATAACAATCAGATGAAAGCAACCGCACAACGAGATTTATACAATTACGTTTTTGATAAACCTATTAATCTTCATTTCTTTATATTAAGTGATCAGGAATATTTTTATAGGTATCATGATGGCATACCAGTATACTCTAATGGTGAAAAATACCTTATGGAAAAGTATGCTTTTGTATACTTTGATGGACCTCATTCCACTCATTCAGTAATGGCAGAGATTCAATTCTTTATGACTAACAATCGTATTAGTCCAGGCACTGTATTTGTATTTGATGATGTTAAAAAGTATAACCATGATTACATTGATGATTACCTGAATAGAAATTATTTTGAAAAAATAGAAGAAACAGATTTTAAAATATCTTATAGAAAGCTATGATTTTATTTTTTGCATTTGGACCTATGCTTTGTTATTTTTTATTATTATTTTATGCGGGTTTGTTTGGTTCAATTTTTGGTACAGAATGGATACGATCTAAAGATCATTTGTTATTTGAATATTTGTTGATTCTGTTTTGGTATTATCAACTGGGGCTTTTTGGCACAATTATAATTAAATTAAAAAACTACTTGAGGAATTCTGGTCTTTAAATTATAATTATATAGTAAACGTTATAAAGGTTATATGGACTCCGGGGCGGTACCGGACGCCTCCACCAAAAGCACACTTCGCCTATCTGCATAATAGGTGTGGTGCAGCACACAACCCTTAATCGGGCCAAGAAGGTGTGCTTTTGATGGGGGCGAAATAGGTTTCGACATGTAGTCAAGTTTACAAATTACAAATGCAAACGATAATTTTGCACCATCTGGTTTTGCTCTAGCAGCATAAACACAGGGGGCCGGTCACTTGCCTAGCAACAGAAAAGTGACATCTAACAATTTAATTAGGGAATAAAGAAATGAAAATTGCAGCAATTGCAACAGCAACAATGGTAACACTAGCAGCATGTGGAGCAACAGAAGCAGAGGCAGTAGAGCTTGGTGGCGGCCTTTCAGTTGGCGCGGAACTAGATAATAAATATAACGTCGATGACGAAAAGTTCACAATGACTCTATCTCCAGAAGTTGGTTACGCAGCTTGGGGTGCAGACTTTTCATTAGGTACAGATCTTAATCTATACAACGGTGATGAGTTTGGCTTGAACGAAGACAAAGCACCTACAGTAGATTTTGGCGTAGAGTATGGCGTTGGCCTTTGGGGTCTAAGCTCAACAGCATATGCAGAAACAGGTTGGAACTTTGAGACAGAAGATCAAACACCTATTGAGCTTGGTCTAAAGTTTAAGTTCTAAGCTATACTAAATAATAGTATCGGGTTGTCACGTAATAGACACGCGGGGAGCCACGGTTAGCTCCCTTTTTTATTTTGAAAGGAGTTCGTATGGAACTACTAGGATACTATACCGCAGGGTTCTTTCTCTGCTTAATAGGTGAACCACAGGAATATAAAAACTGTGTTGTTTACCGTAGCCCAAACTCATTTCCAACCGAAGAGATTTGCCATGCATCTTTGGTTAGACAAGGTGAGTTACTGTGGTATATGTTTGATAAAGAATCATTTGAAATTGTTGATATACGCTGCATCGAATGGATGCCAAGAAGAAAAGGTGTTTAGGTTATTATAAATAAACATTAATGTAATATAAGAAGGAATTCAGGTATGAAGAAGCTCCTAGCAATTGGTGCTTTCTTCGTTATGACATCAACCGCATATGCTCAAGTAGCAAATGATGCAGATGGTAATTTTGATAGTACGAGTTATGTTGAAACAAACAACGATAGTACAACTACAACTACGAGCACTGTAACTACTACTAATTCAAATACAAATAATACGACTATTAATAGTACAAATTCAAATACGAATACAAATACTAACAATAGCACTGTAAATAGTACTACGAATTCAACAAACACTAATACTAATACTAGTAATGTAACAACTACTGGAACTAATACGAATACTAATACAAATAATTCTACTATCAATAATACCACAAATAGTACAGTCAATAGTACTTCGAATAACACATCATCTGTAACTACAACGGGTACAAATACTAATACCAATACGAACACTAACACGTCGACAATTAACAGTACCAATACAAATTCGAATACAAATAATAACGTAAACACAAATACGTCGACATCTACTAATTCGAATACAAATACGAACACTAGTACGTCTACAAACACATCAAATGTAACTACAGATAATACTAGTGTTAATACCAATACAAATTCCAATACTAATAATACTACTGTAACGAGTACTGGAACGAATACAAATAATAATACTAATGTTAACACCAACAATAGTACAATGAGTAGTACGTCAAATAATGTAAACACAAATGCTAATGTAAATCAGAATACATCAACATCAGACGTAACTCAAACAATTAAATCCCCTCCTGCATCAGCTATAGCACCTACTATTATGTCAGGTGGTAATGACAATTGTACTGTCACTTGGTCAAGTTCTGTTCAGACTCAAATCCTTGGTATGAGTGGTGGTGGACACGTAAGAGATGTTAACTGTGAAAGATTAAAGAACGCAAAGGCTCTTTACAATATGGGTATGAAAGTTGCATCTGTTGCTCTAATGTGCCAAGATGCAAATGTTTTCAAAGCTATGGAAATGGCAGGTACTCCTTGTCCATTTGCAGGTACAATTGGTTTAGAAGCTTCTACATTATGGGAAGAGAATCCAGAAGAAAAACCTGTTCCATTAACAAACGAAACAACACCTCATGCTCAAGCGAACTCTATCATTGGCATTGGCTTCTTGTTGGCTATCCTCGCTGCCCTCTAGTGCACAGGATCTAACGCAACAAGATATTAATATGGGAATACTGTATAGTGCTCCCTCCAATCCTGATGACCTATTAGAATATACTGACCGCACATACACGGATCAGATCATTAACAATGAAGTTACTCCATACACAAATGGTGCTGGTAGAGATTGGCAAGCGACAACTGGTTGTTTGAATGCTAGTACATCAAATGGCGGTGATGGATCTTGGGCTGGTACTTCTGGTGGTAGCTGTGCTAACATTGGTACTAATGGTGATGGTGCTATACGATTTGGATGGAACAATACAATTGTTTCTCAGACTCAAGATGTAATTGACGATGCATTAAAGATTGCAGGTATAAATGTTGTGGGATATCTATATCAATGGAAAGTTAAAAACTACAATGCTAATGATACAAGTGCAAATCAAGTCAATAATCAAGACCCATTATATGTAAGAGTCATTGTCAAAGATAATGATGGAAATGTTCTTGATGAAAGAGAATGGGATTACTCATATTCAATAAGTAACTGGGAACAAAAAAGTGGAATGCATTGGTATGATCCTTTTTTAATGGGTGATAAAGTTGATACACTTACACTAGAAGTTGAGGGTAAAGATGCTGGTTTTTGGGCTGGTTGGTGGGGTCCAGAGTTTAGAGAAGCTGGTATCTACTCAATTTTTGTTTATAAAGATCCATTAGATTGTAGCGATCCTTTGAATGATGCTACTTGTCCTGGATATGCTGCAGCACTACAAGAACAACAAGAGGCAATGTTGGCCGAACAACTGGCAATGGCGGAGATGACAAATGATGACACGGGAACAATTGAAGAAGTTAATGAAACTCCACGCACTGAGGAAATTGTTGAAGAAGTCCAACCAGAACCAGAACCAGTAGCGGAGGTAGTTGAAGATGTCGTTGAAGAAGTATTGGAAGAGCCCATGGAAGTTGTTGGGGATGTCGAAAGAGAAATATCAAATGACACTCCTGTGGGGGCTGGGAACAGCAGCAGGGTACGCGTCAATCCATTGGATGTGGCTAGAGGAGCTGTTGCTGATGCTGCTGCAGTAGCTGGAAATGCTGTAAGCGGAGCATTAAGTTCAGCATCTCAATCTAACGAAGAAACATCATCATTTGTTATGAATCAGGCTTCTCAGTCTGCATCACAGTCTGCTTCAATGGATCAACAATTAACAGACGATGTTCAATCTGCTGCTGCAGAAAGAAACCAAGAGAACCTACTAGAGTTGGATCAAACAGTAGCATCAGTTGAAGCTAATGTAGCGGCTGCACTACAGAGTGTTGAGGAAGCCAATCAGACATCTATTCAAGCAACAGATAATCTAATAGAACAAGCATTATCATCTACTGTTGTAAATCTTGAAATGCAGCAGGAACAAATAGATGCAACTTCAGATGAGAAGTTTTTAGAGATGCAGCTAGCTTCACTTGACATACCAGAAAACGTTTTACAGTTAGAAGTGATTGTCGATGATTATTCTGCTAATGTTGTTAATGAAACATTAAATAACATTATTAACACACTTACTAATCCATCATTTGAATTGCGAGTAGAAGAACAAGAAGAAGAACTAAGTGAACCACTATCTACAGGTGAGGAAGCTGATTTAGTTTCTAAGGCATTTGCTGGTAGTGATGATGAAGATGCTAGGTCAGCATTACTTGGCTACAACCCTTTGTTTAGTCAATACGAACAACCACAAATGGCAGATGCTGATTTTTATAAACCCAAGGACATATATCCTGAACAAGAAAATTACGATAACCCCAACGCTAGATTTTTTAATGGTGCCAGTGACGAAAAACATAGAGCGATGGTAAGACAACAATACGAGAGGAACTAAAATGGCAGAATTTGAATTTGCTGGTACAACATTTAGAGGTGGCAAAATGTTTGCAGTACTGACTGCACTGTCAACTCTTGGCGGTGGAGCTTGGGCTGGTTTTGAGTTCTACAAAGACTATATGGATATGAAAGAGATTATCCAGAACATAGACATTGATGCTATTGCAGCAGAGAATGCTCTAGTAGTACAAAAGCTAGATGAATCGATGCTAAGAATTGATGAAGCTATTACTTATACTAGAGACATTAAAAATGATCTAAAAGATGATCTTCTAAAGATGGAAGGTACACTTGATCGTTTAGATGCAAAGGTTGATGAAGCTGTTGACAATACAAAGGCATCAATAGAAACTTTTGAAATCAAGACTGAGAACACAATTGATAAGTTTGAAGATAAGACAAAAGCTCAATTAGATGAAGCAGAAGCTGATCTGAAAGAAGCCCAAGATGAACTAGAAGAGATGTCAAACAATCTAAAGCTAGAGCTTGAAAAGATCAGAGACACTATGGGTGAAATCAGATCTGAAACATCTGCAACTCTAAGAGATGTTGAAATGACTATGAGAGAATCAGAAAAAGATACACGTGATGTGATGAAAGAGACCAGGGCTGATCTAGAGTTCAAGATGGATGAACTTGAAACCGATATAAAAGAAACTATAGAAGAAGCACTTGATAACCCACTCAATGACTAATAACTGATAAATACCTTTGAAGGAGAGAAGGTATGATTGATCCAGTTACTGCAATTGGGTTGGCTACGTCTGCGTATAATGGAATCAAGAGTGCTATAGCCACCGGTAGAGAAATTCAAGATATGGGATCACAACTTGGCCAGTGGGCCAAAGCCATAAGTGATCTTGACTATGCCCATCAAAAAGCAGAGAAGCCACCTTGGTACAAAGCTCTTGGTGGTGGTGTTCAGGCCAATGCAATGGAAGTCTGGATGCACAAGAAAAAAGCACAGGATATGAGAGAAGAGCTCCGTTCGTATATTTCTCTTTACTACGGGCCTTCGGCTTGGGACGAAATCGTATCAATAGAAGCTCAGATGCGTAAAGCCCAAAAAGAAGAAATTTATCGCAAAGAGGAATTAAAACAATCTATTATAGAGTGGTCGCTTGGTATACTTTGTTTTGTATTAGGGGTTTCAATATTAGGTGGTATTACATACTTAGCTTATATAGGATAAATGGAAATAAAACAATGTAAACTTACCAGAAGATGGATTGTCTACGATGACAAGGGATACATTGTTGTGATCACTTCACACAAAAGAATTGCTGTAAATTTATTTAAAAAAGGTAAAAATGTTAGCGCTAACATTTGATATATAACGCATCCCTTCCACATAAGTTAAGGAGATGTTATGTGTTCCCCATTCGTCCGTAAAGAAGCAAATCGATTAAATTGGATTATCAAAGGAAAACTTATCGACAAATCTTGGTCCGATGAAGATGTAGAAAAAACCTATCATTCATATACGAAACGATTATGGGGTAACAACGAAAACTATCTCCATGAAGGTGGTTTCGAACAGGCATGGAAGGTCAGAGAAGCAGAAATGCTACAAGAAGACGTTAAACATGTAGCTGTTCTTGGCGGTCACTACGACTAAAAAAAATCAAAAAAATTCATTTTCCGGGTTGACATCAGATCAACAATGCCCTATATTATTAATATAAGGTAATGAAGGAGATATATCATGACTTACAATTGGATGGTTACGGCTACTAATGCAAAAGGCGATTTCTTTGAGGAGTATTTCGTAGAAGCTAAAGAAGCTGATATTCGTCATAAGCAACTTTATAATGAAGTTGATGATCGTGGTCTTTGGAAGTGGGGATCTATTCGTACGACTAATATGGATACAATGCGAGCTGATCTTATCACGGGTATCTTGGGTCAGTCTCGTGAAGGACAAGTTCCTAATTGTGTAGCATAGGAGACTATTTACCGGATGCGTCCGTGTGGAGGACCCGGCCGGCTAAAAGCACCATTGTTAGTTTCAATCAATCTAGAGCGGCAACGTCAATAAGGCCGTGCAGGGCGATTGGAGATACTAGGGGCGTATTCGGTAAATAGTCTTGAAGGAGATTAAGATGAGAACTGTACACTATGTAGGAATGGATTATGCTACCTATCAACGTGCTCGTCGCGTTTGGGGAGGTCCAGCATATTATCACAAGTGGATGGACGATCGTGTTTGGACTGAGGTTGGTGATAGCGATGTTGTTGTCGTCGGCGATCCTACTCATCGTCAATATGTTTGGGATGCTTCTGCAGTTAGTAAGGAGTATACAGATTGACACCTCAAGAAATACATGAATATAAACTATCATGGAGACCTGGCTATACTGTCAGGCTCCATTCTGATTTAGAATCACAAGGCAAGGATTGGTGTAAGCATCATCTTGATAAACCTTATTGGAACTTTACAAAATGGACTGCTGTGTATGAACATACCTTTCATTTTGAGGATGAAGACACTGCAAAACTTTTTAAAGAAAATTTTAAAAAATATGCAGATTTAGGTTGACATTTGAATTCAAATGAACTATATTAATATTATGATAATGAAGGAGATATAAAATGGCACATGAAGTAGAAACAATGGCATATGCGGGTGAAGTTCCATGGCACGGTCTTGGAGTAAAAGTATCTAATGATCTTACGCCAGAACAAATTATGGTAAAGGCTGGTTGTGATTGGGAAGTCACCAAAGAGCCTATTATGACAGAATCTGGTATTGCTATTCCGGGTAAGAATGCATTGGTGCGTTCATCAGATCAAAAGGTATTTGATATCATCGGAGATGATTGGAAACCTGTTCAGAATCGTGAAGCATTTCAATTCTTCTCAGAGTTTGTATTAGCCGGTGAAATGGAAATGCATACTGCGGGTTCATTAAAAGGTGGTAAGAATGTTTGGTGTCTTGCTAAGGTTAATGAATCTTTTTCTATCAACGGAGATGATCAGATTGATTCATATCTATTGTTCTCTAATCCACATGAGTATGGTAAAGCCATTGATGTTCGCTTTACACCTATTCGTGTTGTATGTCAAAATACTCTTACATTCTCTTTACAGGCTGCATCTAAGAATTTTGTAAAGCTTAATCACCGTACAGTATTTGATCCTGATATGGTTAAGGAATCTCTAGGTATTGCATCTGAGAAGTTTGCAAAGTATAAAGAGATGGCTGAGTTCTTGTCTTCTCGTAAGTTCTCTACAGAAGCTCTTATTCAATACTACAATGAGGTGTTTCCCTTTACACATAAAGAGCAGACACCTGTTGAGGTTGCGGATGATCTTTCCAAGAATGCTAAAGCAGCTATGGAAGTTCTCTATACACAACCTGGTGCTCAGTATGCCGAAGGTAGCTGGTGGCAGGCTCTTAATTCTGTAACCTATCTTACAGATCATGTTATGGGTCGCCAAGCGGATACTCGTATACAGTCTTCATGGTTTGGTATTAATCAAAACCGTAAACTTAAAGCTGTTAACAAGGCAGTAGAGTATGCCCGAGCCGCGTGAGGAAAGGTACCATGAGTACATTCTACGGAAAACAAAAGAATGGTCCAAAAGGGAGAGTGATACCGTCCGAGGTGATTCGGACGGAGAATCACTGGCTTATTGGTACGACATGGACAAAGAATGGATCGACCGGAAATAAATATAGTATTACAATGTTCAATAAGGGTTTTGCTTGTAGTTGTCCAGCATGGAAGAAATGCAAGCATATAACTGCTGTCGAAGAACAATTGGCTTATGAAGGAGATTATAGCACATGATACCTATTAATTCAAAAAAGGAACCTACTCTATTAGGTAAAATGGAAAACATCGAAGATCTATTTAAGGTTAGTAAAATGGTTGATAATATGAACCAGGATCTTATTGATTCGGGATTTGATCAATATCAATACATAACGGTCCAACGAGGTAAGAAACTTTACATAGAACGTAAAGAAGGCCCATAGGGGCCTTTTTTATTCATATAAATATAGTAAAAGTTTACAAATGGTGTTTCTATGAAAAGATTTGCATTACATGAAGAATTATTGTCAGAGGCTTCTAATTATGAATTAGGCGCAGCATATGAGACTGCTACAGCTTTGCATCTTCATAATAGTACTCATTCTGAAAGAAATACTTCTCCCGAACATTTAGAACGTATTAAAAAGATGAAACAGCTTCATGATGAAGCAATGTCTAAATTTTCTCCAGAGAAGCAAAAGGAAATTCTTCAGCGTGGAAAAGATTCTGCTAATGCCTATCTTAAATCTTTAAAGACTAATCATGGCATTAATCCCGAAGACGTACATGAAGTTCATCATACATATGCAGGTATTGATTCTCTTGTAGGAAAGAAAGTATCTCAACATATGAATCCACATGATGTTGCTATCAAAACAAAGAATGGTAAGCTTCATGGAGCATCTCTAAAATTCTCACCTGGTACTCTTTCTAACAATCCAACAAAAGCATTTGACAAAATGTCTGGTGAACTTGGTATTAAGACCGACACACATGGTGTTTGGGATCATCACTCCAATAAAGCCGGCCTTAGTGGTATGACTAAGAAACAAAAGAAAGAAGTAAGAGATAAACCCGAAATAAAAGATGCTAACATGGAAGCAAAGAAGCAATCAGCTTTGCACCATACAGAAGCTTGGAATAATGCCAAACACGAAGATCATAAAAGATTTTTGCAGCATATTACAAAATCGGATCCGCATATTCCATATGACTACGTTGTAGGTCATAAAGGTGGAACAGCAGAACCCATCAAAGATAAACACATTCATAAACTTATTGCCAATGCAAAGTCTCTAAAGGCTACACATAATGGTACTAACTTAGTTCATATTCACGACCATGAAGGTAATCATGTTATGACATTTGAACATAGACCTACACATGGATCATTTATTTCAACCCAAGTAAATGCAAAGTATGGTTCAGGAAAAGCAAAGGCTAAGTAATGGCAACGACAAGATATTTTTCCAATACATTTTATGCTGAGGGGGTAGACATTGCCAAAGGTGTGGTGATGGACGCGTCTCAGCGTAATATATTTGGAACGTGTGGTGACACAGCAAACATTGTTACAACTGAATTTAGAACGCCTTGGGAGTTAGCAAGCAACTATATTTTTCCAAGCGCAGCTGCTCAGATGAGTTTAGTAAGCACCAGTGCTTCAGATACAGCAGTAACTGTTTTAATCTTGGGGTTAGATGCGGATTATAATATTATTCGAGAAACCCAAACTTTAACTGGGACAACCCCAATTACAACAGATAATACTTATTTTAGAATTAACGATATTGTTTGTGTAGCAGGAAATGCGGTTGGTGATATAACATTAAGTGTTGGCGCTAATGTATATGCAAAGATATTGGCTGGAACTGGAAGAGACCAAAAAGCTGTTTATACTGTACCTAAAGGATACTGCTTTTTTCTTCAACGTATTGATGCTTTCTGTACAGATGCAAATGGTGGTAAAGCAGCAAGATTTAGAAACTTTTTAAGATCACCCAATGGTAGAGAACTCAGAGTAGCCGATACAACATTTTTTGAGAATATGCAAATTCTTAGACAAACACCTTTTAAGTATGATGAAAAGACGGATATTGAAATGCAGCTAAGATCGTTATCCGGTTCAACATTTGGATCTATATTTGCAGAAGGAATATTAGTAAAACTTTAAAAAATGTTGTTGACAATTGAAATTAAATCAAATATAATAAGATATGGAAAATTTTAGAACACATATAACAGAACAAAAAAATACTCATATGACTCACATCGAAGATAAGGTTATCTACGGTGGTGTCAAGGGCACACGTCAAGCCATACTCGCTTTGCGAGAGCTTCGTGATATGTTAAGAGGAGTACATGATGGTAATGTCTCTGTTAAGTGGGATGGTGCCCCTGCTATTTTTGCTGGCACTGATCCTCGCGATGGTAAATTCTTTGTCGCCAAAAAAGGAATCTTTAATAAGAATCCTAAAGTCTATAAGTCTAGTGCTGACGTGGACGCTGATACTTCTGGTGATCTGGCTGCTAAGCTTAAACTCGCACTAAAGCATTTGCCTGCTTTGGGTATTAAAGGTGTGGTACAAGGTGACTTTTTATTTGGTCCAGGTGATATAAAGACTAAGAAAATAAAGGGATCGTCGTATGTTACATTTCATCCTAACACTATCGTCTATGCGTTGCCTAGCGAGTCGGCTGGAGCTAAGGCTGTTAAGTCAGCAAAAATTGGAATCGTCTGGCATACAACCTACACTGGTAATTCCTTCGAGTCAATGCGAGCTTCTTACGGAGTTGACGTCTCCAAGTTTAACACAACCAGAGCTGTGTGGTCGCAAGATGCAATGCTCCGGGATCTAAGCAAAGTTACTATGAGTAAAAAGGACACAGAGTATGTTAATGAACTTCTTTCAGAAGCTGGGTTTCTCTTCAACAAAATCGCTGGATCGACTCTTAGGCAGCTCGAGAATGAGGAAGAGCTACCGCGCCTCATTGAGCAATTCTATAATAAACATGTCAGAAAAGGAACGCTTATCGGAGATTCAGAACGACATGTATCCAAGCTCATTCGTTGGATTAGATTACGTTACGCAAAAGAGATTGCCAAGCGCAAAACAGAAAAAGGAAAATCTGGACAAAGAACTAAACTAGATAATATATTATCTTTCTTTTCAGAAGAAAATAAAAAATCTTTGAAATATATGTTTGACCTTCAAAAAACTATTGTGCTTGCAAAACTTAAACTTATAAATACACTTAATAAACTAGGTAATGTAGATACATTTGTGAAAACAAGCCGAGGTTACAAAGTAACCGGAGCAGAAGGTTATGTAGCAATTGATAAACTTGGTGGTGAAGCGGTGAAGATTGTTGATCGTATGGAGTTTTCATACAACAACTTTTCACCAGATATATTAAAAGGATGGGATAAGCCAACGAGGAATTAAATGGCCAAAGCAGATTTTAAAACGTTTCTGAACGTAGACTATACACAAACGGGTGATCCACAACTAGCGTATAATGCTAAGAAAAGAAAAATGGACACACCTACTGGCAATACAGGTGAATCTGTAGAACCTGCAGACGAAGCTCTTTCTATGACTCAACGCAGAGCGCGTTCACGTCAGATGAAAAAGTATCAGGCTCGTCTAAAGGTTGGTCGTAAAAAAGCCTCTATGAAAGTTGCTGATGCAAAAAGATTAGCCAAGAGAGCACAGCGTACAGCACGTCTTGCATTGGCCAAAAAGATTACCAAAGGTATTCCTAAATCTGAACTTACTCCCGCCCGCAAACAAGAGATTGAGAAGAAGCTTGATAAGATGAAGCCTCGTATTAATCGATTGGCCAAGAAGATGCTACCAAAGATTAGACAAGCAGAATTAGGCAAACGGCGCGGATAAAATATGATTAGCAGATTTAGTCAGTTTCTCGTTGAGGAGGAAAAAACCGTTTTCTTCGGCTTCGGTCGAATGAACCCTCCTACTATTGGTCATGGAAAGTTACTAGACGTATTATCTCAAAAGTCTGGGCGTAATCCATATAGAATGTTCTTATCACAATCACAAGATAAGAATAAAAACCCTCTTGTATATAAAGAAAAAGTTAAATATGCTAGGAAAATGTTTCCTAAGCATGCTCGTTCTATTATGCTTAATAATAAAGTAAGAACTGCTTTAGATGCTTTAGTAATTTTATATAATGAAGGTTTTGTAAACGTTGTGATGGTTGTTGGATCTGATCGTATTAATGAGTTTAATGTATTGTTAAACAAATATAACGGCAAAGATTCACGTCATGGTTTTTACAATTTTAAATCAATCAAAATAATTTCTGCTGGTGAAAGAGATCCTGATTCAGAAGGTGCAGAGGGCGCATCTGCTACTAAACAAAGACAATATGCTAAGGATAATAACTTTACATCCTTTGCACAAGGTCTACCAGCCGCTATGACTAATCCTGATGCTAAGAAATTATTTAATGCTGTGCGTAAGGGAATGGGTCTTAAAGAAGCAAAAGAATTTAAAAATCACATTCAACTAGAACCTGTTTCAGACATCCGTGAATCATATCTTAGAGATAATATCTTTAAGGAAGGTGAACAAGTTGTAATGACTAAACATGGTATTGTTGGTAATATCAAATACCTTGGCACAAACTATCTAATTGTTGAATCTAAAGGCGAGACATGGAGATGCTGGCTGGATGATGTATCTAAGGTAGATCCTAATGATATTCCTCCAGGACATATAGAAGCCGATTATGGTGCTGATCCTGAACAAGGACCATATAGAAATTTATCGGAAGCAAATCAGTCTGTTAAACCTCACCCTGAGGTTGTTAAAGCTTATAAAAAGACTTTAGATGCAGAAGATCAAGCTGGCGATTATAACTATAGAAGCAATAAAGCTAGAGTTACTAGAGCAGCAAATCATTTAAGTAAAAAAATTAAACAGCATCATCCTGATCTTGACATGAAAGATAAGATTGCTCTTCGTACACACCTGCAAAATATGAAGGAAGCAAATCAACCTGAATGGGGCACACCTGAGTCTACTGCCAAAGCAAAGAAAATTACTCCTGGGGAAGATACTGTTAAAAAATTTAAACAGCATTCAGAAGAAAAAGATACACATGTAACTAAAGACGGCAAGGTTGCTAAAAAAGGTCTTTGGTATTATATTAATAAAAGAAAGAAAAAAGGTCTACCTGCAAAGAAACCAGGTCAGAGGGGATATCCAAAGACCTTAGACATTGAGGGCAAAAAATGAAACAATTTAAACAACTCTTAGAAGAAGTATCTGACGTTAGATTAAAAACAAATCAAACATTGTCACGGATTGCCAGTTCTCCCGGGCATCCAATGGCAACCGCTGCTAAGGCTGAATTGGCTAGACGTAAAGAACAACAAGAAGCAAAAGAAGTTGATGAAATAAGCTTGGATGCCCTTACCAAGAAAATTTCTAATTCTGGTCTAGACAATATTAAAAAAGCTATGAAGGCCGGCGATATTAAAAAGGATCTTGAAAAGCTAAAGTCTAAAATAGATCCTACTAAACCCGTTACTAATGAAAAGACTCTTACACCTGCTGAGAAGAAAAAGCGTGAAGAGATTGCTAAGGCTATCGAAAAAGATAATCCTGATATGCCAATGGATAAGAAAATGGCAATTGCGACAGCACAAGCTAAGAAGGTGGCTGAAGCTCCCGATGAAGGTGCCATGAAACGTATAGCAACTACGCAATCAAATAAAGCAGATCGTATGGCGTCTACTGACAAGAAAGGTCTTGAGACATTTAAGAAAAAGGTTGCTGCGACTGAAGATGTAAATGAAATGGGTCCACGACATACATCTTCTCCAATGAAAGACAGATTTGGTGGGGCAGTAGATTCTAAGAAGTTTGGTACATATAAAGCTCATATGAAAAAACATAATTTAGATGAACCAACTGTACGCATGATTCATAAGAATCCCGATGCCGGGGAATCAAAGCGTATGATGAAAAATCCAAAGTATGCTCAGGCTGTTTCTCTGTATAAAAATGCTCAAAGAAAAGAATCAACAGACCTTACTAAGATTCGTACTATGTTAGATAAGGAATAGAAGATATGAAAAGTTTAGTTACCTATTCAGTTGAAATGGATGAACAAGAGGTCAAAGAAGCCGTAGACTTTATGGCCGAAAAAGATATTGTGTTTACAGAGAATGTTTTTAGACCTGGTTCAGAAAAGTATTTTCTTTTCTTTAATGAAGCAAGGCGCCTAATGGATATGGATATGCTTCAGGTAGAAGGTGTTAATAAAGAGATTCTGGAAACAGACATTGGTAAATTTGATATGTATGAAAATGTGAGAGTGCCACTTGATTGTCCAATGCCCTATCTAGGTGAAGAGAATCTTGGTGAAGAAGAGAAAAAAGAAATTGGGAAACCTAAAAGAGGTGGTTCCAAAAAGTTTTATGTTTATGTTAAAAAAGGAGATTCTGTGAAGAAGATTTCCTTTGGTGATAAAGGTGGAGCGTCAGACGGCTCTACTCTTAAAACAAAAATTAATGATCCAGAAGCTCGTAAATCATTTGCTGCCAGACATCAATGTTCAACACAAACGGATAGAACATCTGCTGCCTACTGGTCTTGCAGACTGCCAAGATATGCTAAGTCTTTGGGCATGCAGGTCAACAATCCAGGAGCGTTCTGGTGACAATTGGTAAACCATATGTTGATATGGTATTAGGAAATAAAAAGATAAGAACCTTTGATATGAATGCCGATCAAGATGAATATGAATGGCACCGCGATAAAATAGATAGGAATATTAAAGTATTAGAGGGTGACAATTGGCTACTACAGTTTGATAATAAAATGCCAATGCCTCTAAAGGTTGATGATGAAGTGTTTATACCTCATGGAGTATTTCATAGAGTATATAAAGGCACCACACCCTTAAAAATAGAGATAAGAGAATAAAATGGATACTGATACACGTTTAGATAGAATAGAAGAAAAGCTGGATAAGCTTAGTGATGTAATAGTATCTATTGCTCGCTTTGAAGAGAAGATGGATGCTTATAATGAGTATCGTGAAAGATCATGGGATCGTATGAACAAGTTTTCTGAAAAACTTGATGATATTGAACATAAGGTAGATGATAATTGCCGAACAGTTCATACCATAAATAAATTATTCTGGATAGCTTTAGTTGCTATAGCAGGATCAATCGCAGCTCAACTTTGGATGTAAGGAGAACAATCATGAGCGAATGGATCAAAAGGTTGGCTGAGAGATTTGCTGAAGTCAACGAATCAAAATTTTTAATTCCGGAAGAAATTCCAACACAAGAACGTACTGCGTTTATGGGAGCAGCAGCTGCCGCTCATAAAGCAGGTAAGACATCTTTTGAGTTTGGTGGTAAGACTCATAAGGTTACAATGAAAAAAGATACAGCCAATGCAATTGCTGATGAAAAAGAACCTACTAAAGAAGCAGTAGACCTTGATAAGGATAATGCTGATAAGGCCATTCGTCACGATTGTGCTACACATGTTAAAAGTGAATCATGGGGCTATGGTGAATGCATTAGTGGTCAACACACTATTGTAGAAACTACTGAAGGTGAAGGTTATGTTACACATTATGACGTAATGTTTGAACATGGCATCGAACGTAATGTACCAGTAGAAGATTTAGAAATTCTACAAGAGATGTCACATTCACATTCTAAAAAGAAAAAAGAGAACGTAGAAGTTGAAATGAATCCTAAAAAAGAAAAGAAAAAGGATGATAAAGCATCTACTGAAACCGATATGGCAGCCGAAGCAAAGGTTGATGAAATCTCGGTAGGTAGGCTGCAGAGATGGGCTAAAGATGCTAAAAAAGACATCGAACAAAAACGTAACAAAGTAAAAGCGGCTTTAGATCAACCAGCAAGTGTAAAGCACGCAAAAGCAGGTCTTGATGCAATGAAAGGTTTGGCCAAGAGATCTAGAGGATCAGACATGTACGTTGATAAGATGACAGGTCGTTCTAAGGTAAAGCCAACTGCAGAAGAAGCTGAGGTATGGCCAATCTACAAACGTATCCAGGAAAAGGCAGATGCTGATCGTGCAAAGCATTATAAAGGTGCTGCTAAGCCCGAGGATTGGGATGAAAAGGAAAAGAATAATAAGGGCGCCATGGATATGAGAAAAGACATGAAAGCCGATGCTCCTGATGAATCCCCATACAAAGAAAAAGATGGTCATGATGATGCGTCTAAAGCAGGCCGTGTAGGACCTAATGCAAAGACAAGATCAGGTGATAATAAACAAGGTGACAAAAAAGTTATTAATCCTGTAGCAGGTGTCGTAACCAAAGAAAAATAGGAGAAGATTATGGCTATAAAACCACCCGGATGGTGTACAAACGCAGTACCAGGTAAAAATGGATGGACTGATCCAGTATCAGGTGAAGTGTATGTATCTGCAAGATTTACACAGGCAGAAATTGATGAGTATAATGGTGTTCAGATTGATCAAGCTATTCATGATGATATTCAGAATGGAAAGATTGAAGCTGCCATGGCAAATTCTGATTATGCCGAACCCATTTTTGTAGACGAAGATGATGTAATTCAAGATCTTAACGAAGATGGTGTTATTGATGATTTAGAATCAATGACCAAAAAAGAACTAGAAGATCTTGGTAGAGAGCATGGTGTTGAACTTGATCGTCGTAAGAACAAAAAGAGTTTAATTTCTACTATGAGAAATCTTTTGTCTAAATAAAGTAAACACTTTATTTGGATGTGACATGAAACTCTTTGAAACTTTAGACGATAAAAATATTTTGATCTTCGCTGCTAAGCATTATTACAAACCAAATGTAATTGATGCAGAAGAATTTTATGATGACCTTAAACGGTTTATGTATATTAAAAGATTATTTAATAGGTATTCTAAATCGGGAGAGATATCCGAAAGACTTATTTTAAATCATCTTATTGTGATATTTAATGTATTTGGTATTCAACCTAGCCTACAAATGTTGGAGTACCACATTGAACAAAAATATTGGACATCACTTAAACCGTTTTTGGTCTTTTTAAAATATATTAAAAATGATGAGTATACAAACATACCATTGGATCAACACGTGGTAGATAGATTAAGGAAAATCTAAACTATGGGCATTATTAAAAGAGCCGGTGATTTAGTATATACATTTAGATTTTTGCGTCTTCTTACTACTAGGTTTGAAGATACCAAAGCTTATGAATTGGGTATTATTGATGCTGATGGAAAAAGACTAAAGTCATATAATATGGATAGTATGCAATCTCGTGATGATTATAAAAACTACTATACACCTTTTCATAGACTTGTTTTCAATATTAAAAAGATTATGGCAAAGGCACCTGGTGGTGGAAGTAGAATTGCAAGTTATGCTGCAGCTCTATATCTACTTAAAGAAAAGTTTTCTATTTCGGATAAAGCAATTAAAGATGCGTTACAAGAACACGATATTGATCCATTAGACTTTATGGCTGAATCAACACAATGGTTTGTATTAGAAGATAAAAGATTATCACCAGGTGTTTATAAAATTGGATCTGATAAACTTATTAATAATACACTTGAGGAAATGGCTCACCAAAAAGATAATATAAGAGTTAATGATAACTGTTATCCTGTAGGTGAAATATTTGGTTTAGATATTTACGAGGTGACACATATCAAAACAAAGCAACCTGTATACGTTACAGTGGGAGAACTAGCAAGATGAAAAAAGAAACAAAAGAAGATGCTATGACAACCGCAGATGCAGGTATTCCTGCTGATACTAAAGATATGGGTCCTAGATTAAAAATGGTGAATATGACTGACCGCAGACGAAGAAAGGATAAACTTCCTGTTCTGTTAAAACGGTTCCGGAAGTATATAGAAGATAATGGCTAAAATATATTTATTTTTTATCATTGTTTCTTTATTGGGTGGCGTAGGATATGGTGGCTATAGTTACTATCTTTGGTCACAAGAAACTATTGGCACTCTTAGAGAAAATAATGTAAAATTAAAAACAGCGGCTGAGACTCTACAAAACACTGTTGAGAAGATGGCAGCAGATGCAAAGAAAAACGAACAACTAAATAAAGATTTAACAAAGAGACTACAACAGTCCCAAGAGCACCTTGATAAACTTAGAGGTGTGTTCGCTAAAATTGATTTGACTATGGAGGCATTAACAAATGCACAAGGACTTGAAGACCGAGTTAACAATGCCGTTAACAAACTCATTGGACGTATCAAAGATGAAACTACCCCTCCTTCTGACCGGCCTGCTGATACTGACAGCGTGCGGGGCGAGACTACCGGAGAAGGAAGTAGTAGTAACAACTGAATACCAAGAACAAAATATTCCAATTCAAGAAAGACCTAAGGCTGTAGATTTTCCCCCGGTTGATTGGTTTGTTATTACAGAACAGAATATGGAAGAAAAGATTGCCGAGATTAATTCTAAGACCGGCAATGTTGTTTTGTTTACTATTACGCCAAAAGGTTATGAGAACCTAGCTATTGGGATCGCAGATCTTAGAAGGTATGTTAAGGATCAACAGGCGATTATTGCTTACTATGAAGAGGCATTAACACCAGATAAACCTAAGGAAGAAGTGACCTCTACCGAAGAAAAATAAAAAAAATATTTTTATTTAAATCGCATATATGGCCCGTTCCGAGGTCATAGAAATAATATATACTACTATCAATTCAATAATCAACTATTAACGTCTATTGTACGGATAGGCGCTGTCATTTTTTGTCCAAGAGGTATAATATGCTTAAAGCAGTTCCAAACTATAAAGATACCGACCTAAGAGGTCTAATGTCACAAACAAAATTTTATGAGGGGTATAGTAGATGGGACGAAGACAACGAGCGATATGAATCTTGGGAAGAATCTGTATCACGTGTAATGGATATGCATCGTGATTATTATAAAGATAAAATGACACCCGAACTAAGCCTTCTTATTGATGAAGCAGAAGCATCCTATAAATTAAAATATGCTTTGGGTGCACAACGCGCATTGCAATTTGGTGGCGATCAGTTAATGAAACATCAAATGAGAATGTATAATTGTACTTCTACATATGCCGATCGCCCACGCTTCTTCTCAGAACTATTTTATGTTCTACTATGTGGCGCTGGTGCTGGATTCTCAGTACAATATCATCATGTTGATAAACTACCAGATATTCAAGAACGTAAGAAGCAGGCTAAAGGATGGGTCGTTGAAGACTCAGTAGAGGGATGGGCCGATGCTCTTGGAGCTCTATTGTCATCTTACTTTGTGGGCGGTGGTCAGTTCCCAGAAATGGAAGGTCGTAAAGTCTACTTCGACCTAAATAATGTACGTCCCAAAGGTGCTATGATTAGTGGTGGATTCAAAGCACCTGGACCAGAACCACTACGGAAAGCGTTAGATAAAATTGAACATCTCATTCAGTCTCGAGTCCTTAGTGGGCACAATCGTCTTCGACCTATTGATGTATATGATATTGCCATGCATGCTGCTGATGCTGTGCTTGCTGGTGGTGTTCGTCGTTCTGCAACTATCTGTCTCTTCAGTGCTGAAGATGAAGAAATGGTCTCAGCCAAAACAGGAAATTGGTTCATTGATAATCCTCAGCGCGGCCGTAGCAATAACTCTGCTGTCATTGTTCGTTCCGAGATTACTAGAGAGCAATTCAAGTCAATTATGGGGTCCATCAAAGAGTTCGGTGAGCCCGGATTTTACTTCGTCGAAGATAGAGATTTCACCACTAACCCCTGTGTCGAAATAGGAATGTACCCACAGATTGATGGTAAGTCTGGGTGGCAGGGATGTAACCTAACAGAAATTAATGGAGGTAAATGTACATCATCAGCCGAATTCTATAAAGCATGTAGAGCAGCTGCTATTCTTGGAACATTACAAGCAGGTTATACAAGCTTTAAGTATTTGGATAAAACAACCAAAGATATCTTCGAAAGAGAAGCATTGTTGGGTGTATCTATCACGGGATGGATGAATAACCCGAGTATTCTTTTCGATGAAGAGTTTCAAACAAAAGGAGCTGAAATTGTTAAACAAGTTAATAAAACCGTTGCAGAGCTTATCGGAATTAATGCGGCAGCAAGAACAACGTGTGTTAAGCCTAGTGGAAACGCTTCCGTTCTACTCCAAACGGCGAGCGGTATACATGCTGAGCATTCTCCTCGTTATATCCGTCATATACAACTAAACAAGGATACAGAGGTAGCTCAACTACTTGCTGAATCAAATCCATATATGGTTGAAGAGTCTGTGTGGTCATCTAACAATACAGACTACTGTGTCGGCTTTCCTATTATCTCACCAGAAGGTTCTCTATTCCGTGAAGAACTATATGGCACAGCACTATTGGAGAAAGTAAGACTAGTACAACAGAATTGGGTTGAGGCAGGTACAAACAAAGAATTATGTGCGGATTCTAGGGTCCGCCATAATGTATCCAATACTGTAACTGTAATGCCACACATGTGGTCTCAAGTGGAGGATTATGTATATGACAATCGCGATTCTTTTGCAGGTATATCGTTCTTGGCGGGCTCGGGTGACAAAGACTTTGCACAAGCGCCAATGACCGAAGTATTAACAGAAGACCAAATAGTTGAAAAATATGGTAAGGCGGCATTGTTTGCTTCTGGCCTTATTGTAGACACCCGCAAACAAGGATTTAGAGATCTATGGGACGCAACCATGCAAGCTCAAATGCCAGAGGAATATCGTGGCGAGATCTCAGATCTAAACAAAGAATGGATTCGTAGATTCAAAAAATTTGCCGATAACTACTTTGAAGGTGATCTTAAAGAAACAGAGTATTGCCTTAAAGATGTATTCCTATTACATAAGTGGACTAAGATTCAACAAAACATTAGTCCTGTAGATTTTAAGACACAGCTTTCACAAAAGCGATTTACCGATATAGATACTATGGGTGCGATCGCATGTCAGGGCGGTGCATGTGAAATCACATTCTAGGAGAGCAGATGGAAAAAGAATATTGGGTAGAATGTCATGCCTGTGATGTAGAGACTCAGGTATTAGTAGTCGACGAAGATGAAATACCACAATATTGTCCTATGTGTGGATTTTCTGTTGAATACGAAGAATTAGAAGAGTAGTATAAATAGTCCTGTAGAAATGCAGGACTATTTTTTTATGTGGCTATACAATGATAAAGAGTTTGATGAGACGCCTGAAGAGTATCAGGGCTTTGTCTATATCATAACAGATCTTACAAATAATAAAAAATACTTAGGTAAGAAATTCTTTTGGAAACCCAAGACACTTCCCAAAACAAAAACTCGTAAGAGACGCGTTAAAACGCGCGTAGAAAGCGATTGGCGTACCTACTATGGTAGCAGTAAGGAAGTACAAGAACTAGTAGAAAATAACGGCGTAGAGAGCTTTAAAAGAGAGATTCTAAGGTTATGTAAGACCAAAGGTGAATGCTCATACTTTGAGGCTAAATACCAATTTGACTTGGACGTATTACTTCGCGATGATTTTTATAATGGAATTATAAGTTGTAGAATTCATAAAAATCACGTAAAGGAAATAAAAAATGAATACGAACGAGTATGACGTAGTTCTATTAAAATGTGTAGATGGCGATACTGTAGACGTTGATATTAACTTGGGCTTTGGTGTTTGGTTAAAAGATGAACGTGTACGTATCATGGGCATTGATACACCCGAGAGCAGAACAAGTGATAAAGTAGAAAAGTTATTTGGCACAGCTGCTAAGAATAGACTAAAAGAATTATTAAGTGAGGGTGGCAAACTTATTACCACTGAAGACAAAGATGGTGAAGACATGAAGGGTAAGTTCGGCCGAGTATTGGGAGATTTCTGGGTTGAACGTTATGAAGGTAAACGTGAGAAGGTTACAGACATCATGATTGAAGAAGGCCATGCCGTAGCCTACTTTGGCGGTTCAAAGGAAGAGATCCAAATGAAGCATATGGCCAACAGAGAAAAACTGCTTAGAGAAGGTATTGTAGATAAAGCAGATTATGATAAATTAATGGGTTGACCTTTAAGGCGAACCGGTATATAATAAATTAACATTTGTTGCACCCAGGGAGATATGGGATGATTTTGATTGATTATAATGGTATCGCGGTTTCTAATGTAGTAACACAGAGGCTCGATATTGATGAAAATTTAGTGCGCCATATGATTCTTAATAGTATTCGTATGTATCGTTCTAAGTATAAAAATAAGTATGGTGAGGTTGTCATCTGTTGTGATGGTTTCCAGAACTGGCGCAAAGACTATTATCCACAATATAAGTATAAGCGCAAAGCAGACCGTAAGAAATCCAATATTGATTGGAAAGAGTTGTTTCGTATTACCAATATGGTTCTTGAAGAAATAAAAGAAAATTTTCCATATAAGGTAGTAGAGCATGATAGATGTGAAGCAGATGATATCATTGCTGCTATTGTAGAAGATACTCAAGAGTTTGGTAAGTATGAACCAGTGATGATTATATCTTCGGACAAAGATTTTGCTCAGCTGCAAAAGTATGATAATGTATCTCAGTATTCTCCTATCACAAAGAAAATGATTAAGGAAACACATCCACGCAAACAATTAATGGAATTGATTCTTAAAGGTGATCAGGCGGATGGCATTCCTAATGTATTATCTAATGATGATGTATTTGTGGAAGGCATTCGTCAAACACCTCTTCGTAAGAAAGTTATGGAAGACATAATTGATAAATTATCAACCACCTACAAAGAGCCGTATGGTAAAGATGAAGAGTGGATGCGTAATTATATTCGTAATAAAACATTGATTGATCTTTCAGAAACACCGAAAGACATCAAAACAGAAATTATATATAATTATGATAACCAAGATAAATGGTCTAACAAAGGTAAAGTATTTCCCTACCTAATTGAAAAACAGTGTCGTCTACTAATGGATGACCTACAGGATTTTATTTGAGATGGTAAACAAAACTACATATTATACATTTGAAATTTTAGAAAAGATTTCTACGGCTAAAACAAAAGCCCAAAAAATTAAACTTCTCCAGGAACAAAATGATAACTGGGCTCTAAAGGATCTTCTTAGAGGTACCTTTGATGATGCAGTTCAATGGCTATTACCTCAGGGTAAAGTTCCATATGAACCAGCAACTCCAGAATCACATCCTTCAAACTGGACACAGCATAATAAAAAACTAGCTTATTTTGTTAAGGGCGGTCAAGGTGAACGTATGAGCGTCGTTAAACGAGAAAAGATGTTTTTAGATATTCTCGAGACAGTGCACCCTCGAGATGCAGAACTTCTTGCTGGAATGATCAACAAGAAACTGCCAATTAAAGGTGTCACAAAAAAACTAGTACAGGAGGCTTATCCCGGTTTAATTTTACGTTAACAAATAAGGAGTACTTATGAGTAGAATACAACTAGATAGATTAAGAAACGATTTACTTGAACTTACCAGTTATATGGAAAAAGTCAAACAAAGAGGTAATAAGGATCTTTTATCTAAGTTGAAACGTAAACATGATTTTTTAAAGTCTAAATTGGAAACCACTTAACTAGGAGGAGGGACTGGTGCCAAGCCAGTCCCTTAACACAAATGCCATCATACACAATGATAGATATAGAAACAAACGAAGAACATGAAATGGTTCTGTCTTTGGCAGAGCGAGAAGAATTATTGGCTACAGGAAAGTATAAACAAAAACTTTCTACTGCCAAGTTTGTATCTGATACTACATCTACTCTTCGTAGAGCTGGATCAGAATGGAATAATATGTTAGGTAGAATTAAAAAGAACAATCCTGGAAGCACGATTAATAATTAAATGAAAAGAGTCAAGACTCAGAATAATTCCATGACGGTCAAATTGGATGATCTTCTTCAGTTTGACCCATTAACCAAAAATCAGGAAATTGCTTATAAAGCTTGGGATGAGGGAGACAATTTAGTATTAGCTGGAACTGCGGGTACTGGTAAAACATTTATGGCGTTATATCTTGCATTAGAGGATATGCTTGATAAAGAAACCGAGTGGGATCAGGTTGTCATAATTCGATCAATGGTACCCACAAGAGATATGGGATTTCTGCCAGGAGCCAAAGAAGATAAAGAAGAAGCCTTCACTACACCCTATAGAGCTATCTGTGCTGAATTGTTTGGTGATAAATCATCATATAACAAATTGGTTACATCAAAACAAATAATGTTTGAATCTACATCATTTATTCGCGGGACAACATTTGATAATTCTATTATAATTGTAGATGAAATGCAGAACCTTAATTTTCATGAATTAGATTCTGTAATCACAAGAGTCGGAAGACACTCTAAAATAATTTTTTGCGGTGACTATAAACAAAGTGATTTTAAGTATGATGATGACAAAAACGGTATTATGAAATTTATGCAAATTGTTGAACAATTGAGAAATTTTACAGTCATTAATTTTGGATGGGAAGACATCGTAAGGTCAGACTTTGTAAGAGATTATATTATGACAAAAGAAATGTTAGGCTACTAAGAGGAGAACATGGCTAAGTATTCAAGATTCGATCCACGCAATAAGAAACGTGGCAAGCATAAATCACAATCGGAAAATAAAGACCTACGAATTCGAGAAGTGATAGACCGAGAAGAAAAACAATTGTTAAGTGAAGTAATATATGATGATGAACATGACTATGATGAATACGAACCCCGATCATTGCACGGATAGTATATTTACAATATTGAATTTGAGATCTCAATGGGAGGAAATCACTCTCGGTAATAGATCTACATATAAATTAATTAATGAAGATAGTACTATTGATACCTTAAAATGGTTTGTCAATAGTGGATCTAAATCTAACCGCTTTCGTAAAAACTTTAAACAGGCATTATCATTGGCTAATGATATAGTTAATTATTATGAAAACTCTAATTTATCAGGTATATGTCGGTAAGCGATCAGCTGTTCACGATCTATGTGTTAATTCTGTTAAAGACTATTCAGAATGTATAGGTTCAGATTACATTTGCCAAACACAGCCGTTACTACGCATAAAACCAAATCCATTCACATCAAATAGATCTGAGAACTCATGGAAACAACATGGTGGGTTTTTGCCTATCTATGAGAAAGAAAATGTATTTAATTACATCTACGATTATGATAGGGTTTGTGTAATTGACAATGACATATGGATTAGACCCGGCACTCCTAATATTTTTAATGAAATAAAAGACGAAGATATTGCGGCTCAGTTTGAAAGAGAACTACCTGCAGATCCATCCTATCGTAAAAGAATAAAGTTATATTCCGAACAGCAGTTGGAACCCCTCAAACAATACGATTGGGATTGGAATGAGAATGGTGGTAATTTCTTTAACTCTGGTGTCGTAATATATAATTCATCAATAAAGGATATTCTCAAGGGCCAGAAAGCAAAAGAGTTTATGGAGAGAGTTGACTTTCAGGACTTTATTGATGGTAAGGGTTTTTGGAAATGGCAGACAGATCAAATCATGTTGAACTATTGGGCCAAGAAAGAAAACCTTAAAGTAAAACATCTTGATTGGAAATGGAATGCTCTATATAATCCATTCTTTGGTGGTGTAGATAAAGACAGAGTCAAAGAAGCCCATTTCGTCCATTTCTTTCAATCTGGTAGATTAGCACAATATGCAAGAGATACTAAAGATCTTTTAGAGTTAGTAAAATGAAAACCTTAATATATCAAGTATACGTTGGCAAACGTAGTAAACTTTATGACTTTTGCACAGAGTCAGTAAAGGCTTATGCTAAACGTATAGGCGCTGATTATCAGGTACAACGGCAACCCATACTTATGATTAAACCCGATCCCTTTATGACCAATCGTAAGGGTAAAACTGGTGGTTGGGAAAAGCTGGGTTATCTTCCAATCTTTGAAAAAGAAAATGCATTTACGTTTTTAAAGACTTATGATAGTATAGCAATTATTGATAGTGACATTTATATTAGAAATAATATGAATGAATCTATCTTTGATCAAATTGGATCAAATGACTTTGCAGGTGTACTAGAAAGAGATTTACCCATTACAAAAGAACATAAGAATAAAATTGTAAATTATTCTCGTATGCAATATCAATCTATCCGTAATGTTAATTGGCAATGGAATGATCGTGGGGCCGCCTTCTATAATATGGGTATGATGGTTATTAACAAATCAATCACTAAATATTTGAATGGTGAAACACCTCAACAATTTTTACGTAGACCAAACTTTAAACCCTTTATTGATGGTGTAGGTCCATGGCAATGGTCTACAGATCAGACTTTACTTAATGTCTGGGTAAAGGAATCCGGAATGAAAACCAAGAACCTAGACTGGACCTGGAATGCTCTTTATACTGCAATTGACGATTCAAGATTATCAGAAGCAAAGTTCATTCATTTTTATTTAAAAGACAAACTACCTGCCAATGGTGAGAATGTCGAACAACTTAGAGGTATTATAAATGATTAAACCTGACCTTACGGCATCAGCAACTAATCTTGAAGAATTTTATGAACAGATCACTGCAGCACAACAGGGATCTCATGGTAAAGAATATACAGAACATCATAAGTCACTTATAGCATGTGCTAATGATCCAGATGTAAATGTTATTAAAGAATTAGGTGTTTGTCAGGGAGCCACCTTTGCGGCACTTATGATGACAAAGCCAAAGAAGCTTATTGGTTATGATATTGCTTCTAGATATATTGATCCCTACAAACATCTATTTGATAAGTATGCTGAGGAACATAACCTTGATTATGAGTTTCATGAAATGAGTAGTCATGACACTAGATCGGTATCTCAGGTTGATATGTTACACATTGATAGTCTTCATACACCAGCACACCTACAACAAGAACTTCGGATGCATGCACCAAAGGTTAGAAAGTATATTGTATTACATGATACAGCTAACTTTAAGGGTTCATCTGGGCTGTTTGTTACTATTGCTAAGTATATTACAGAAATGGAACAACTCTGGAAAGTCCATACACATTATATTCATCGTGTAGGATATACAGTATTGGAACGTGTAAATCGTATTCAACCCGAATGGAAGTAAAATGAAACTTTATGAATACAAAGATCATAATGAATATGTAAATGAACAAACTAGAGCCAATGTTGTAAAGTTACATAAGGTTTGGGTTTCTAAGCAAACTATTATTCTTATCAAATCTTTGGTCAACTATGCATCAAATGTCTTATGTCATGGTACTCGAAATGGCGCTGAACAAAATTATTTTAAAGAAGAGTATCCTGAAGCCAATATAATTGGTACAGAGATAGCATATACGGCAACACAATTTCCAATGACAGTACAACATGACTTTCATGAAGATAGAGAAGAATGGTTTGATAAGTTTGATATTGTTTATAGCAATTCATTTGATCATTCCTATGATCCTACTAAAAGTCTTACGGCCTGGAAAAAACAAATTAATGATTCAGGAAAAATTTTTATTGAACTTATGACAGGCGATGATCAAAAGTCAAAGAGTACAGATCCATTAGAAATATCAGAAAGTGAATTTGCGGCTTTATGTGTTGAAATTGATTTGAAAATAGAAGGTACATATAGAACAATAGGCGGTGAAGGTCGTCATTCTATTCTATATCAATTGTCAAAATGAAAGTCCAAATAATCTATATTGATACCGAGAAGTCAAAAAAACAGGCCCAGACTTCTTTAAAGTCATTTAAGATGTATGGCTGGGATGCAGAGTTATATGAAGGTATTACTCCTTCTACTTTAGATGAAAATGACTTTCCCTATAAAGATCTAAAGGATGGTAGATTAGAAGCCTTTAAATATAATGAGCCACATAAGTATCCCATAAAGAAAAGTTGTCTATTTAATAATTTAAAATTTGCTGAGAGAGTTATAGAAGCAAATGAACCAATGGTGTTTGCAGAACATGACTCTCTTTGCATTAGTAAACCTGAAGAATATTTCTTTACCGATTATTTGTTTTTATCTTTTGAGTATGCCTTTAGTCCCCCCACAGCATTAGCCAAAGAACCCTTTCTAAGTTATAAAACACCCTTTGGTATTGGTATATCCGATTTTCCTGGTGATTACCCGTTGCGTTATTATAGAGATACATTATATAATAATCATATTATGAGTCCGGGTACAGCATGTTATGCTTTATCTCCTACAGGTGCAAGAAAGATATTGGCCGCAGCAGAACGTAATGGTTTGGAACAATCTGATTTTATTTACAATTCATATAATGTTTCAATGCAATATGTTAATCCAAGTCCCGTCAGATATCAAAAAGAAAACCTCAATACATCACATGTGATAATATGAAAACATATGCTATAGTCATAAAAGATTCTGAAGTATCGGAATTTGGATACAATAACCTTTTAACTAGTTCAAAAAAGGTTAAAAACGATTTTGAAGTAAATCGATTTGATGCTATAGTTCCAAAAGACGTTGATAAACTTCTTATGATATATGGATTAAAATGGAACTATCCATGGAGTGGTGAAGTCATAGACATGCAATCCGGTTTGGTTAAAAGAGCATATGTTACCGCAAATCCTAAAGCAAGAATAGCATGTGCTCTTAGTCACTATACATTATGGAAAAAAGCGTCTATGATGGATGAACCTATTTTGATTATGGAACATGATGCATATTTTCAAAATAAAATAGATTTTGATCCTAAAGAATGTAAGGGTAACATAATTGGAATTAATAATCCTTTGGGTTGTACTCGCAGGGCCAATCTTTATTATGAATCAATTTTATCTAAGCAAGATAAATTTCAATTGGTACCATATATTGATGATCAAAAGATACCTCAAGGCCTAGCCGGAAATTCATCATATATAATTAACAGAAAAGGCGCAGAAGATATGTTAAAATTGGTTAACGAATATGGTCTGTGGCCCAATGATGCTTTGATGTGTCGCCAACTAGTGCAGGGGTTATATGTCACTAGAAAATTTTATACTCATATTCAAAATCTAAAGAGCACCACAACGCTATGAAAAACTACGTAATTACAATTATGGATAATCCCAATTCTGTAGAGGTGGCCGAAAGATGTATTTCTTCGGGGCAACGTTTTGGTATGCCCATAGAAAAGTTTGAGGCCATAACTCCTAAATCTGATTTGACGGAATTAATGGCAAAGGAAAAAATAAAAAAGGAAGGTTTTGAAGAGCGCTGGTCACGTATGCCAGAATGTATGTCAGCATTTATGTCACACTATAGTTTGTGGAAAAAATCTGTAGAATTAAATGAAGAGATTACCATATTTGAACATGATGCTGTTATTATGGATCCTATACCATACATAAATGATTATAGAGGTTGTATATCTTTTGGTAGACCTTCTTATGGTAGATATAATAATCCTCCCAGTCTTGGAGTCAATGGTTTAATTTCTAAACCCTACTTTCCGGGAGCTCATGCATATAGAGTCAAACCTAACATAGCACAATTACTTATTGACGAAGCAAAGTATCATGCTCGTCCTACTGATGTATTTTTAAACATAAACACCTTTCCATTTTTAGAAGAATATTATCCATGGCCAGTAGAGGCCCATGATTCCTTTACGACCATACAAAATGAAAATGGAATTCAAGCCAAACATAATTATGTAAAATTAAAAGATAAGTATGAGATCATTTAATGTTGATACCAAAACAAATTGAACACTACCTTGATGTACCAGGGTTTAATAATCCTAAACATTTAGACGCACTAGCAGAAACCGCAAGTAGCATTCAACCCGGATCGAGAGTATTAGAAATAGGCCCCGCGTTTGGTTGTTCTACTTGGGTGTTGATGACAAATCTACAAAAGGGGGTTGAGTTACATACATGTGATACATTTGGTATGAACCACCCAGCTCTTAAACAAAGACATTATAATGGTGTTATGGCAAAGCATGGACACAATTCAGCCATATCATATGCTATGAATCTTTATCTTGAAAAAGATCACAGAACATTGTTTAATCATAATGTCAATCAACATCCAAGGCGTTATGAAGTACTTAAAGAAATTCATGCATATCCCAGCTTGGAATTATTGGCTAAAGATACTAATTGGGATATGGTCTACATTGATGGTTTACATTCATATGAAAATGTATCAGCTGAATTAAACTTCTTGAAGGATGTACCACTTCTATGTGGTGATGATTATCATCCCGCACATCCCGGTACCATGCAGGCCATTGATGAGTTTGTTGCTAAAAGAAAATTAAAATTAGTACATCACGAATTTGATACTGGTTCAGGATTTTGGAAGATTGATAATGCATAAAAAATTATTCATAACGGGATGTGATAAGAAAACAAGATGGATGTTACCTTGGTTTGAACAAAACTTTAGGAAACATAATCCCGATGCTTTGTTACATGTATATGATTTTGATAAAGAATTTTTATCCGAAAGTCATTGGTTTAAAAAACCAGCCGCCATGTTGGATGCTACAAGACGTGCTCATAAGGTTTGTTGGCTGGATACAGATTGTCAGGTTAAAGATAATATTGAAAACATATTTGAATATACTTTACCAAATAAATTGTGTATGGTAGAAGATGTTCCGTGGTCTATACGTAGAGGAGAGACTTGGCACAACTCAGGGGTAGTAGCATTTCAAAACAGGCCTATTATATTACGAGAATGGGTTAAGCAGATAAAGAATGTAACTGATACAACCAATCCTATGTTTGGAGATCAAGATGTACTTCATGCCATTCTCAGACAGGAAATGAATAGGTTAATATATATTAGAGATCTTCCAAGAAAATTTAACACACTCAGATTAGATTTGCTTGATAAGTCTGCTCCCGAAAAAATTAGTATCATGCACTGGACTGGTGCAAAAGGTAAAGAATATATTAGAGAAATGATTAATGTCTAGAGTTGCTCATATTATCGGTAATGGTGATAACCATTCTTTATATAAACCCGCTAAGGGCATTAAGATTACTTGTAATCTACCACCACAGGAAATTGCAAACACATATGCAAGCTGCATTGTAGATTTTAAAATGTGCCATGCCCTCACTGAAGGTTCTGTGCAGATTCCTGGAAATTGGGTTATGGGATATAGACCCAAGATTTGGTATGAACAAAACAAGGGTAATTTTAAGATGAGGTTTGGTCATAAGATCAGAGAGTTCTATACCGTATTGCCTGAATATGCGGGTAACTATACAAATCTTAATTGTGGTCATTTCGCCGCACACTATACAGCAAATAAACTGAGAGCCGACGAAATACATCTATACGGCTTCGATTCTTTGTTTGATATGAATTTAAGAAGTACCACTGATTTTATAATTAATTCAGATCGTGGAGCTACTAATAACGTGAGACTTAATGATCGTTGGCGACCTATCTGGAAAAGTATCTTTGAAGAATTTAAAAATACTCAATGGGTACTACATCACAATCATCCTAACCTTAAATTTCCAAAAGGTGATAATGTAGAAATAAAAGTGCATTGACCCCGTTGACATTTGATTTCAGATGAACTATATTACTAATATAGAAGGAGAATCAAATGAAAACATTTACTATCATCATCTCAGAAGAACAACTATCTCAATTACAATCTGCTTTATGCGCAGATATCTTCTATACAGAAGAAGGTAATTATCTTATCGGTATGATTCAGGATGTTCTAGATCAAAAAGAAGAAGATATCATCAACGATTTTACATCTTAGGATAATAAATTGTTAGTCTTAGAATTCCAAACCAAAACAGCAAAGTATCGGCAGAAGGCTATTCAGCAGGCTGTCGATTTTGCTTTCTGTGAACTTATGCCTCGGGTTAGAAAGCCGATTTATATAAATATTCGTACGATACGTAAGTTAGCAGAAAAGCAAGGAGTTTACGGCGACTGTATGGATGAAGGAGATCGTGAGTTTACGATCCGCATCGATGTATCTCTTCCCCTAGATGAAATGATATCAACAATTCTCCATGAGATGGTTCATGTGTGGCAGTACGTCTCTAAACGTATGATCCAAAATTGGGTACATGAGGTACGATTTGCAAAGCAGGTGTATAGTTCTGATATGCCGTATGATGATCGCCCCTGGGAAATAGAAGCGCATCGTGTAGAGAAAGAATTAAAGGAAAAATGGGATGGACTTAGACGGTATTGAAAAAGCATGTATTGATATATGCGATGACAATCCTAATATGCTTATACCATGGTATTTAATGGCAGCCTATGCTTATTATGTTGAAGATGATCCAATATTGAGTGATAATAGGTTTGATCAAATGGCAAAACGTATTTTGCATGTTTGGGATGATATAACACATATGCATAAAGAGTGTCTCACTCAAGATATGTTAAAGGCAGGAACATTTATTGGTGATTACCCCTCACGTATTAAAGGAGCATTGGATGACCTCAGACACGCCTACCGATGACCCTATTGACGGAATTGATTTGAACAACTTAGGTGGATGGACTAGTTATGACAGTAGTAGAATGCGCGAGAAGAATAATGGAGAAGGATTGGGAGGGGATTCAGGAGATCGATATCAAAACTCTTGGGTACGCCTTGGTGATGGTTGAAGCCGTAAAAAAAAGTTAATTTATTTTGAAAATAACCGTTGACATTTCTGGATAGATGCCCTATATTATTAACATAGGATGAAGGAGAATGAAAATGGCTTTTACTTTTGCAAATGAACTGATCTCAGATCTTCATAAAGATGCTTATGGTTTTCGCCCATCTCAACGTTTCTTTGATGATTGGAAATCATATTCTGACGAAGAGAAGCAAGAGGTTTGGGATGCTTTGATTCATACGATGGAGTATAATCAAAAAGAAGAAGCTCGTCATGAAGCTGATAACCTAAATAAGTTTCGTGAAACGGTTCGTAAAGTAATGAATACATGTGGTGTAGCATGGAACGACGCTATTGATTATCTTTGGGATGCCGAAGATGATACTACTGATTTTGATTATTTCCTTTGGAATTATGGAATTGGTTATAACGATCGTCGCAATATACGTAAGCTATATGAGGAGGCTGCACAATGATGTTAAGTGGTGATCTGCAGGGAGCAATGGTTTTACATATTCTTGAGAAAGGATGGCATCAGCCTTTCGTTGATGGTAAAGCCAATGAATATCAAATAGAAGAAGCTATTACGGTTGGTTTGTATCAAGGAGACATACCTCCTTTAGATCAAGATGACGTTGATGTCATAATCTCTCTGGTAAATGATTTAATTAAAAATTATGGTACAGTATGAAAAAAATTATATTAAAAGGCAATGCTCATTGGTTTGAGGCTTTTTCTAAACCCATAACAGCATTTAAAGCATTGCCTAAATGGTATAAAGATACTAAGATTGATGGACCAATTAAACAGGCAATGTTTAACACCAGAAATGATGGCACATTGAAAAAATGTGTTCCATTTCTAGATGCAATGACTGCGGGTTATGTTATTACGGCTGCTCAGGATTTTGGTATTAAATTATATTATGATAAGGAAGGAAAACATAATTGGCATTCTGAAAGCCCTGCACCAACTCTTCCACAGATTATTTCTTCTCATACATCACCTCAATTGGGGCCGTATTGGAAACCGTTTAAGGATTTTGTGACCTTAAAATATGATAATCCATATGTATTAAACACACCTCCTGGGTATAGTTTGCTCTATACACCTTTACTAAATAATTTTGAATTACAAAATAAAGGCATTCATTTTTTATCTGGTATAGTTGATGCTGACAGGTTCCCCATTGCTGTTGCGCTACCTTTTATTTGTACTAATTTTGATGATGAAATAATAGTAGAAAAAGGTACACCATTGGTTCAGGCAATTCCCATTAAAAAAGAAAATTGGGTTATGTCAGAGGCTATTATGGATTCTAATGAATATGAATCTAACTACAATAAATTAACCACAAAATTTAGGGATGCTTATAAAAATATGTTTTGGAATCAAAGCAAATATAGATAGGAAAGAAAATGTTTAAATTCATTATACCATTACTTTTAGTTGCAGGGTCGGCCGCGGCAGATAATGTTGATCGCATTAAGATCTATGACCATACAACAACGGTTGTTACTCAAATCCCTACTACTCAGACCCGTTGTCAGAATGTAGAAGTACCAATCTATCAAGAAGTGCAGAGACAAGGTGATGCAGCTGGTGGTGCGTTAGCCGGTATGATTATTGGTGGTCTTCTTGGCAAAGGGGTTTCTGGTAATGATGATGGAGCTGCTGCAGGTGCTGTGATTGGTGGTCTTATAGGGGCTGACAAAGGCTCTAAGCCTAAGACAGAGCGGCGAATAGTTGGATATGAGACTCAACGTCAATGTAGTGAAGTTGTTGTATATGTGGATGAGAAAGAAGAGCGTTACAGCCACTCTACAATTCGTTTCTATCTGAATGGTAAGCGTTATGTATTGGAATTTATAAAATAGGAGTTTATTATGGGTTTTGTAATTTTACTAACATTGTTTGCATATGATAATCAAGAGTTCTTAGAAATGGAAAAAGCTAAACGAGCTGAAGGTTATACGTGGCAACAAATCGAAGGCGGTTGTCGTGAACCATATCCTGGTTTTGTTGAGGGTAAGGATTATATTTCACAGGGGAAAACTGATACACATCCAGGATATGTTTGTCATCAGTTAACCAAATAATGGCTTGGTTATTGGTATTCATGACATACTGGGATGGTCAGATTATGACAGTTGGTAATGGTGTGTTTGAAACTCATATAGAATGTTTTGCTGAACGTGAAAAGCTCAGTACTGAGGTTGGTGGTATGAATGGATACTTTCCACCTAACATGCAAGCCATATGTATGAAGATAGAGTTGAAAAAAGATTCTATATAGGTTATAATGATTCCGTAGCTCAACTGGATAGAGCAACTGACTTCTAATCAGTAGGTTGAGGGTTCGAGTCCTTCCGGAATCACCAGATAAAGGTAACGATATGCAACTAAGTTGGGAAAAAATTAGAGATCCAGAAACATGTGAATTATATCATGTTATGTGGGATCCTATTATATCAAAAGAAGTTGCATCAATACATAAGGTAAAATTTAAAAAACCTTATCAAGTAAAAATATTAGATAGAGTACCTTGGCATCGTAAAACACTTAAACAGGCTAAAGCAGATTGTGAATGGATATATGGCAACACAAAATAGTTTTATGATCTTTGGTCTACAACGATCTGGTACAACATTTCTTGAAAAACTTATTACATATAACTATGATGCTACGGTTGCCAACGGATCTATATGGAAACATCAGTTAGAAGTTCCGGATAGTGATATACCATCTGTAGCAATTATTAAATCTCCATATACATGGGTTGAGTCTATAGCATGGCGTGAACCAGCAGACATTGCAAAAACATATCCTGAGGTTACAGAACCCGGAAAAATAATGATAGACAATTCTTATGGTGAATGTATCTTAAATCTTCATAATTTAATAAACCTATATTGCAAATGGTTTAATAATTGGTATGAATCAGCCACACATTTTTTTAGATATGAAGATCTTCTGGTTGCTCAAGACCAACAAATCCAATTGGGTCGTTTAGATTTTGTAAGACCTTATGATGATTGGGAGGCTCCTGCATATGGAAGCCTGTTTATGTCTGAAGGATTTAAGGGTGAAGATCTTTTTTATTATAAAAGCCAAACGCCCAAACATCTCACAGACAACCACATTGATATTATAAATGATGTCTTGGGGAATGATTTTTTTAACGAGACTAAGTATAAGAGGATAAGATGACACAAGTTCTAGTATATAACACAGGACCTGGAACTGAATTCCAGAGAGTTATGATTGGCGAGACGACTCTAGAAATGGCACTCCGAAACTACCTAGATCAGGATCCTGAGCTAAGAGAAACCAAAAAAGCTGAATTTGAAGCTAATGGCCGCGCAATATTTAACCGTACTGCTGAAGAATATGAAATAGAATTAAAAGAAAATTCTTAAAAAATTATAACCCATTGATTTTAAACGAAAACAAAATGCACTTTTCTGCACTTTTTTTCGTGTGCCCGGGGTGAAATCTCTGAAATAATCATTATATTAATAATATAAGATGAAGGAGATCAAAATGGAAATCATCGTAAAACATATGGATCGTAACGAAGTAACAGGTGATATGGAAGGATATACATCTGTAGCGAAGGTTGATGTATCTGATTTTGTTAATCATGGTACCAATGAAATGTTGGAGTATGCATTCCGTTGGACTAACAACGTAATGGGTAGCTGGTCTAAGAAGATTGGTGAAGATGCTAATGATGATGTAACAGTTCTTGTTGAGCGTGAAGATGGTTTGGGACTTCGTTCTACATCAGTATTTGATCGTATGGAGCTTGACGGTGTTGAGTACGAAGTTGGTATGGTAGGATTCAAGGAGGTAGCATAATGTCTATTAAAGTAATGCATGAGCAAAAAGAAAATCGTCGGAATGGCAACATAGAAGGTGAGACAATTTATTTTGAATCATCAGGCTGGTGGGGTAGTGGTCCTATCTCATTCCGCCGTAGATATGGTTCTTGGTCAATGTCTACAACATCAGGTGGTCAAAGCCAAGGCATTGATGTTCTTGATCAGATTCGTGAAATGAAAGCAATGTTAGATTATGCCGAATCAGCTATCTTAGAGTATCGTGCAGTTGAGCAAGAGTATGACGGTCTGGAGATCGTGGAGTAATGAGATATGTTGAATTCGAAGGAGAAGAATATGATGCTCGGCATGGAGGTCCTTTTGATCGCGGATCGGCTGATTCGTATTATGGTCGTCGCTTTGATCCTCATTTTTTTATCGGCGCAACTAATACTACACCTCGCGTAGATAGATCGGGAATGTCTGATCGTCAAGTGGAGGAGTATTATAAGGGTTATGCTTATAATGAATCCACTGGAGATAAAAAGGATTGGGGATGAAGTTCGTTCATGATAACCAGCCAGATAAGGTATACTATATCACCGAGTCTTGGCATGGTGGCGGAGCAACAATGAAAGAACACTTTAACGGTTGCTTTCGTACTAAAATTGAGTTAAACTCTAATGAGTATAAAAAAATGTTAGAAAGGTTGGCTGAGAATGGCTGGAAAGAATCTATTCGCTAGTGAGTTGAAAAAAGAGCTTACAAAGTTTCGTAATGCGGAAAAGCGTAAGCAGGCTACCTTTATGAAGAAACAGGCTCGTCAGGCTAAAGTAAAGCGTGAGGATCGTTCTATGCTTCGTAAAGAAGAGATGCATTGGACTGATGCATCTAAGTATGCTAAACAATATTATGGAGAGACCTTCTATGAAACAACAAGACATGATAACGATTGGGATTAAGGCAATAGGTGTTATTGCCTTAATTGGATTTGGGGTTTGGTATACAATACATGTATGGTCAGATTGTCTTCAAGAAAATTCTTTTTTAACATGTGGAAGGATGTTGTATAAATGAGTGATACTCGGCAACTAGAAATGAAATTGCATGAGCAGGCTGATCAGATTGGTTACCTGCGTCATGAAGTAGCTAAGCTAAAGCAACAGCTTGAAAAGAGTGATGCTATTCTTAAGAATCTCTGTGAAAGGTTATATGTGCAGGGATGACCGGAATTTTTTATGATACAAAGGAAATGGAAATGATTTTACAAGAACAAGAGGACGGTACTATGACATATGATCGTAGCTGGATGATTCAGGAATTGCATAAGCGGGTCTGTCGTGTAATCTTTACTAAGGTTAATGGTGAAACGCGGGATATGCAATGCACTCTAATGGAATCAGCATTAACCACTGCTGGTGATAAACATGATCCTAAACGCCAGCGCAATGAAGATACAATTGCTGTTTGGGATACTCTAAAATGTGAATGGCGTTCATTCCGTGTAGATCGCGTAATTTCATTTACATAAATATAATCATGTTTGATATAATTTGGATACTTTTCGCTGCGGCTTCTTTCTGTTCCTTTATGATCGGTAGATCATGGAGTAATAGATTTCCGCCCGAATTCATCATTGAGAATACTATAGAGTATTTAATCGCCGAAGGCTATATACATGCCGAACGAACCGAAGATGGCGAATGGGAAATAAGTAAAGTAGATTAATGAAAAAACTTGCAATTGTCGGTAAAGGCACCATTGGCTGCCTTGCCATTAATTATTTTTTACAACGTACTGATTGGCATATTGATTGGATATTTGATAGTAGTATTCCTACTACATCAGTTGGCGAAGGAACTACATTAGCAGTTGCAAAACTTTTACAAACATTTGATTGGACCAATAATGCTATGTCGGAATTTAATGCGGTTCCTAAATTAGGCATTTATAAAAAAAATTGGACTGAGGAAACGTTTTCACACTCTTTTCCTTTTGGTGAATTTGGTATCCACATGTCCGCAGTTGATCTCCAAAATAAGATATATGATTTTGTAAAAACCTCACCACGCATTAATATTATTAACATGTATGTAGAGAATCCAAATGATCTTGACGCTGATCATGTAATGATTTGTTCTGGCTCTCCTAAAGATTATAGTGATTATACACCACTTGATCATGTATCGGTTGACAGTTGTTTTGTGACACAGTGTTATTGGGATCGCCCAGAATTTATGGAAACATTAACTATAGCCCGGCCCTATGGTTGGGTGTTTGGCATCCCCATACAGAATAGATGTTCTATTGGTTATCTTTATAATTCTAATTATACTTCTCTGTCAAATATAAAGAAGGATGTACAAAGTGTATTTGAAGATTTTGGTTTGACACCAAGTGATACTACAAATCATATACAATTTAAAAGTTATTATAAAAATAATAATTTTTCAAATAAAGTTGTATATAACGGCAATGCATCATTTTTTGTAGAACCATTAGAAGCAACAACGTCAGCTTCAGCCATTAAGATAATGAATACAGCATTAAATTTATGGCACGGTGTGTTTCCATCCGAGTTTGCACAGAACCTATATGAAAATGAAATTAATGCCGTTGAGTCAATCATATGCATGCATTATATGTCAGGCTCTACATTTAAAAACGATTTCTGGAATGACGCAAAAAAACGTTCCACACAAAAATTACAAAAAGATTTTAAAGAAGGATCTGAGTTTAGTAACATAGTCAAATTGGTTACCAAAGAAAATATAGATCATATGGAGATGATGAACATTGAACTTGGTACATGGGAAGCCCAAAGTTATAAATTTAACATTGAAAGACTTGGTATCAAAGACACTTTAATTGAAATGGCTAAAAATAATTCGTGACATTTGTTTCGTTTGATGTTATAATAAATTATATGTTGGAGGATACAAATGGTCAAACCTTTAAAGAAGAAAAGAGTTCTCACACCAAAGCAAAAAGAAGAGTTGACACTTCGTTTGGAAAAAGCACGGGCAGCTAAGGGCCCCGCTAAGAATGTCAGCGTACATGAATCCATTAGAGATCTGACTGATGATCATCCATTATCACCTAAGAAGGTTCGTAAATGGATTAAGGATCAGCAATTGAAACTTCGGGCCATGAAGGCGTTGAAGAATTCTAATGACCGTAAGGAAAAAGCTGCATATCATGTTGAAGAAGGTTATCTACATAATATGCAGGCCTATATTAGAACTGGTATCTGGCTTGATAATAGAGCAGGCGCTGATAGAGAACAAAAAGTAAAATTACGTTGTACACATTTAGCTTATGATAAGAATGGCAATGTAAAAAGAACATTAGGCGTCTACTATCCTGATTTAGGAGGTGAGTGGACTTTAGAAATGGAATTAGGAAATAATGCAGGAAGAAAGATTTCTAACAAAGGCAAGGTTCACAAAGCTCGTAGAAAGAATCGTAAAAGAGCATAAGTCATCTTACATGGATGCAATCATACATGTTTGTGATGATGTTGATTTAGATCTAGAGGATGTTAGAAAATACATAGCCCCAGCCATAAAAGACAAACTTGAAGCTGAGGCTATGAATTTAAATTTTTTACCAAAAGGCAACACTTTGCCGATTGACTAATACTATATAATTCTTTATAATGATATAGTGGACAATAAAATACACAAAGATATACAATTAATATACGGAGAATACATATGAGTTTTGCAGCACTAAAACGTAACCGCACAGACCTTTCGGCTTTAGTAGAAGCAGCAGGTAATGCAGGTCCAGAAGAACAGAAGAAGCATAATGTTACTGATGATCGTTTCTGGCAACCAACTCGAGATAAGGCTGGTAATGGTTATGCTGTAATTCGTTTCCTTCCTGGAGACGCAGAAGCACCTACTCCTTGGGTGCGTTACTGGGACCATTTCTTTAAGGGCCCAACAGGTCAATGGTATGTAGAGAAATCTCTTACATCTATTGGTCAAGCCGATCCATTAGCAGAGATGAACTCTAAGCTTTGGAACCAAGATGGTTCAGAAGAAGCAAAGCGGACAGTTCGTGAACGTAAACGTAACCTACGTTATGTTGCTAATGTGTTGATTATCTCAGATCCATCTGCACCAGAGAATGAGGGTAAAGTAATGCTCTATCGCTTTGGTAAAAAGATCTTTGATAAGATTATGGATACAATGCAACCTCAGTTCCCTGACGAGAAACCTATCAATCCATTTGATATGTGGGAAGGGGCTGACTTTACATTGAAGATTCGTAAGGTAGAAGGTTATCCGAATTATGATACATCCGCCTTTAAGTCTGCATCAGCCATTCCTGGTAGTGATGAAGAACTAGAAGCAATCTATAATCAACAACATGATCTATCAGAGTGGACAGATCCTAAGAACTATAAGACATATGATGAATTGCAATCTCGTCTGGCTGTGGTATTAGGTGAGTCTTCTACTCCAATGACAGCAAAGGTCATGGAGAGCCTAGACGATATTGATTCTATTCCGGGCTTTGATTCTCGTCCAGCTCCTACAGCAGCTACAGCACCCGAACCAACTATTCGTACGGCTGAGTCTTCTATGGAAGAGGATGATACAATGAGTTATTTCGCTAAGCTGGCAGCGGAAGACTAAGAAAATGGATATACAAGGGGCTTCAAAGAATATGCCGTTTAATACGATCTATCCAAACTCGGAGAATATTCCGCCCCCTGTATATCCTACCAAAGAAGCCAAAAGAGTTGTTGAGCCGTCTACTCGTGCTTCGATTAATATGGATGTTTTGAAAAAGTATTATGAAGCAAAAGACAGAATGACGGAAACTATTAATGATGAAAGATTACAGAAATACCTTAATGCTGCGGAATATCGCCCAGGGGATGTTGTAGATATTGAGGTATAGAAACCCATCCCTGCAGTCTGCAGCTCAGGAATGGTCGGTGAGTCGCTGGTACCGATTGGAAAGCTAGCCGGGTGCTGTACTGCGAAACGAACAGATAGAAAGGGCGTCACCTAGGAAGGGCGCCCTTTTGATTTAATTATTAACTGTAAGATCGTTTGTTACGGTCGTAACGTTTTGAGGTGGAAGTGGGGGTATATCACTGCCTCCACCTGATGCAGAACCATTTACAGTATTGGTATCTCCACCATTAAAGATATAGGTATCACCGGATTGAGTAATTGTTCCACCTTCTATGAGTCTTGAAACAATATCATTTACGGCTCCGCGTTCTGCATAGGCTTGAGTACCTATTCTGGTTTTTCCACTACCACTACCTCTAAAGAATCTACTGCGAATACCGAAGAGGCCGCGGCCTGCCATTTTTTCTAGTCTTCTGGCACTTAGATTTTCAATAGGTAAGAATCCATCATTTGGATCTTCATTTGCCACAACATTATAATCCATTATTTGTTTATAGCTATCCCATGTAGTATAATCATCAGGATCAAATCCAGGAGCCTTTTCTGGGAATCTAAAGAAATGTTTTTCTTGAGCCCATGTCTTTAATTCTTCTGTGGACATTTTCATTAGTAATTCACAATAGACACCCCATTCGCCTTGAGGCATACCTTGGCCACCAGTGGTTTTTATCCAATCCTTCATACCTTTTTGAATTGCTAATAATACTGCTATAGCACCTTTACCTCTATCAGCAGCAACTTTTTCCATATCAAAAGCAGCTTGAATCATAGGTGCATCAATAGAACCATCAGCTAAAGAGCTTGGAGCTATCATCATTTGTAGTGCGGCACCAGGCACTGACCCTGCAATTTTAAATGCAGCTGATATTGTCTTGCCAGGTATTGATACCCCACTCACAAGAGTTCTACCAATCATATTGTTGAGAGGGTTGTATTTTCCCTTTGTGATCGTTTGGGCTTTAGCTAATACATTTGCGGCTGTTTCTGCTGCAGCTTCAACTGGATTAAGAGCAGCCACAAAAGCTGTTGCCCCTACTCTGTTCCTTATCATCATACCATAATTTTTATATCTATTTCCTCTACCTCTTTCATCATTCATAGCGGTGAATCTACGGTTTGGATCAATAGACTTGGTAGGATCTGCTACTAGTGGCTTAGCGGTAGTTGTATCTATTTTAACCGCGGATTTAGATGTGTCGGGAGAGGCTAACGCCTGTGCTTCTTTTCTAACAACCATTGCATCGGCACCACCTGTAAGTCTAGTAACTTTACCATTCTTTACACTGTAATTTTTTCCAGTAGCATCCCTAAAGGTATTTGTACCAACATTTTTTTGGAGATCTAATTTTTTCCCCTGATAATCAACTGTTACTTTTGGAATTGGTTTTGGTAAAGTTGGTGTTACTTTTGTAACCGGCGATGGTGGTTTAAGTGTAGGTGTAACCTTTGATACCTTAGGTGTTGTGTAAGGAACCTTGGTATTTTTTTTAATCTCTGAATTCTGAGATTGAATATCATTTAATCTTTGATTAATTTTGGCAATACTTAAGGTAATGTTTTGATCTAATGGATTCAATACAGTTTCTACAGCTTCTTTGACCTCTGTCTTTTGTCTTGAATCCAATTTATCTACAAAAGCTTTTATTGCTGCAGCACCTGCTGCTAGGCCCAAAGCACCTTGAGCCAAAGCACCCATTGAGGGTCTGCTGGTTTCACCCGAAGATTTGTCTACTCTAGAACTTGCCTTCTGCGCCTGAAGTTTTTTATTCTGAGCCTCTAGTTGATCAAACTTATTTCTGTCTTGACTTTTTAAAAAGGCCGTAAAGTTTTTATTGAGTCCCTCAACACCATCACCGACACGATTAATGCCCTCAAGAGTATCGGCATTAAGTTTCTTTTGCTCTTCGAGCTTCTGGGCTAGGTTTGTTAAACTCATTTAAATACCCTGCGCAACCTTTCTTTCTTCGGCTATTCTTTTCATTTGCTCGATCAATAGATTTACATAAATTTCTCTCTCCCATGGCATCATCGATTCTATGTCGCTGAGTGAATAGTTATGGTTCTCCATTAATTGAAAATTCACTTGATAAAAATTCACTAGTGTGTCATGTGAGAGAGCTATTAAAAAAAATCCTGTAATCCCTGTAATGTATATTTATTCTCTTTTTTACATTTTTCACAAGTAAATTCTGCATCATGTTTCAATGATGGTAGATTGTTTACATATTCCAAAATCTTTTGATAGTGATCAGTAGAAAGACTATCCATAAATTGTTTAATTTCTTCTTCCGGTTCATCTTTAAATAAGAATGTATCATCTTCTGTATGAAGTGTTTGTAGGCACATCAAAGATAAGTTATAAAGAATCTCAGTATAGCTTTCACCTTCTAGGATCTTTTCTTTTTGAATTGCATCCTTATATTTTGGAAATCCCATTACCAATTCAATATCATCATTTAATTTGATTTTTGGATTTGGAAATTCTTTTGATTCAATCTTAATAGTAGATACATCAATATCAACTGAGTTGGGATGCTCACATTCACATCTCAGCAAGATAGTACTTGTCTCACCAACTGACTTTGATCTAATCTGTAAGAACATATATTCAACGTCAAATGTCGATAGATTATTAATGTCTATATCTTCTTCGATACATTGTTTTACTATATCAAGAATAGCCTGAGCTGCCATTAGACTATCATCAGATTCAAATGCCATAAGCAATACTTTTTCTTCACCTACATTGTAGGGTCTAAAATGAATCTTTTGTTGGAGAGAAGGTAATACTGTATTAAATTTAGGATAATTGTTTAGTTTGGGTAGAGCCATTTCAAAGCCTCATTAATTAAAAAATATTATTTACAAACCCTATAATGTTAGATCTAATTGTACTAGTCAAAGCATCTTTAAGATTTGATGGAGATACGATAAATGGAGCTTTCCAGTCAGTAAAACTTAATTGAATATTTAATTCAACTATACCATCCATCTCATTGTTTAATTGTATTGCATTCATAGTTGTTGGGAATGCATCAATAAGTTTACATTTATAGATCACAAGATCGTTTAGTTGATCATTAAGACCCAAAATAGTTTCGCCAAGTTCAAAGTCAGAAATTTTAGGAAGAACATTTCCTATACCACTTGAGAATTCCTGTCTATATCTTTGAGGTAGGCTCTTGACTTTTTTAAACTGTTCTATTTCAACATCTCTAGAATAGTCTTTTTTGTAACCTACTTCATATGTATTTGTGTTTGTTGCAAGGTTTTGCCATGTTTCAAAATATTCCCTTACACCATAATCATTAAGAACATGGAATGTCATAGACACATCTTGAATTAAAAATCCATTGGCAACACGCTCTTGTATTAAACCATAATTAAAAGTATTGGTAGTAATCTGCCTACCAGGTAATTGAACATCCCTACAAAGTATATTCATTTCCTCAGATCTAGCCCCAGGAAGGCTTGGAAGCTTTACGCGCCATAGGTTATTACGGGCAAGGCCACCTTTAGCACTTACTAAACTTTTAAACTGATCAACTGTACCAGCCATTAGATTTTCCTTCTTGAATCAGAATATACTTTGTTCTTACCAGCCTTTTGGAAATCAGCGGTAGGAAGAAATGTAGCAATCTCCCACTCAGGAGCTTCTACTCTGGCAAATCTACTTCTGACATGTTCATTTAAATAATGCTTTACACATGGTTTAAAGTGTTTATATTTACCGGCTCTCTTTAGTAGATTATATGAAACATTAAATTTAGTTGTCTCATCATATCTTTTGTTATTCGTAATATCTAACAGACTATCCAAGAACTTGGCTCTTAGTATTGGTGGTAGATAATGAAGATTGAGACCCAAGAATCCCTTTTCTGCGGGACCAATAACAATCACTAAAGGAAAGCTATCATAGTAGGGCAGAGTTGATTTTAATTTTGGGTCATAGAAAAACATATACATTGAACCAACGATTTGTCTATTCGACAATTGTATTGGTTCTTCTTTCATAAGAGCGTTTCTATTTACACTTCTCATAGCCGAAGCCTTACGACGAAACCATTCACGAGACTCCTGAGTTCGTGGTGTAATCCCGTTGCGGAAAGCTTCCATTTCTAATTTGTAAAATAAATTTGACATACCATTATTTATCTACGTTTTTTCACTTTTAGGGGTTTTAAAGGTTTAAGAGTTCTTTTTGGTTTGGGCAGAATACCCATTGAAGATAATTCTTTCTCTGTCCAAACCTGAAATCCCCAACCTCTATCAGCTGCATAGTTTTGAGCTGCAGCCCATTTATTCATATTCTTTATGTATGTCATTCCTTCAGAGATATACTTTTTTGTCTTGCGACCCTTGAACTCTGGTGGGGATGTTTCTTTCTCTGGTTTGATCTCAACTAAAAAAGTCTTGCCATCACTGTAGGTAATTTTGAGATCCATGAAGTAACGATGATACTTTTTGTCGACTTCATAGAAGTAGGGTATAACAACCTCTTCTGATGACCAAGAACGTATTGACGAATTTTCATCACACCACTTAAAAGCATTTCTCTCCCATAAAGATCTAAATATTACATTATCTGGATCACCTTTATACTTGGTTCTGTTCTTTACCTTATATCTTCCAGAATATGCCATAATTACCTTATAAATACTTTAAAGTTTTTTAATATTTATTAGGATAAAAACCGTTGCGTATCAAAATCACAGAAGGCAATTTGTCATATAACTTTCCAATAGAAAATAATAGTGACTATAAGGCCAAAGTTCAGTTTAGAGCTACCCAAGAAAGCTATGCAGGATTGTGGGATGCTGGTGTTTCAGTATTTGGCAGCCAGGTGCAAGCGAATATTCCAAATGAAAGCTTTATCCCAAATAAAGATCTAGCTAAGAAAGCACAACAATCTATTGATGTGCAAAAACATAAAGGTATAAGTTACTCCCAAAAGTTAAGAAACAACAAAACAATTAAAGGCTCCGTTGAATTATTTTTACCACAATCTATACAAATTGCAGATAAAATTGATTATACTCAGCCTGAATTAGGTATGCTTGGTGGAGCAGCCTTTATGGGAGCCAGAGCAGCTGCTATGGGTGCTTACGTTGGTGTAGGCACTATGATGGATGCCGGGTCTAAAATGGTTGGGCAGACACTTGGAGCTTTGTTTAATGGCAATCTTGGTAATACAGCCACTTCACTTGCTGTACAAAGAGCAGCCCAAAAAGCTAGTATGCCAGAGGTTTCAGGTGCGGTTGCATCAGCAACAGGCATTGCCGTAAATCCAAATAAAAGAAATATTTTAAATGGCATTGCTCTAAGATCATTTAGATTTACATTTAAGTTGATACCCCGCACCGCTGAAGAGTCTCAAAGGATAAAGGACATAATTTATTTCTTTCGAAAAAATATGTATCCATCTCTAACTGATGATTCTAAAATATTTGATGGTGAAGATGAAGGCATTGGTGCTACATCAGCTGGAAATGAAATTTTAAACTTTGAGGGTATGTCTGCTGGTTTAGAATACCCATGCAAGTGGGAAATTGAAATGTATTATCTTGGTGAAGATGTATATGGAGAAACCTGGACTAAGATAGGAACAGAAATTCTGCCATGTTTCTTAGAATCATTTGAAGCTGTTTATAACCCAAACACTATGGCATTTCATACAGATGGATCTCCTCAGGAAGTAGATATCTCTTTAACCTTTGTTGAAGAACGTGCCATGAATGCTACTGATATTAAAAAGCCCGCTCCATTAGAATCTACCTTTTAGAAAGTTTTAAACTATGCCAATGTTTGCTAATTTTCCAATTACAACCTATAATTTTGGTGAAGAGACATCAAATGTTTTATTTGATAATATCACCACCTATATAGATCTTGTTGATGAATTTAAAGATGATTTAAGTTATTACTCAGAATACTTTATTCAGGACGGCGAAAGACCGGACATACTTTCTTACAAACTTTATGGCACAACTGAATATTATTATCTATTTTATCTTTTAAATGATAAGTTAAGAGTAAGTGGCTGGCCGCTAGATGAATCTGAATTGATTGAAAAGGCAAACGAATTCTACCCACACAAAGCAATTCAGACTGATAACAACATAGCAGTAGGAATGTATAAAGGTGATTGGGTTGCATCTAGTGATTACAACACCGTAGAATATCCAAGCTTTAAAGGTAAGATCATAGAGAAAAATCTCATGCTTGGACAATTAATTGTAGAGCCAGCAACTGAGATCAGAGACATTAATATTACTAATCCAGGTTCTGGATATACATCCCCTCCCACAGTAACCATAACAGGTGGTAATGGTGAAGGCGCAACAGCAATCGCAACAATTGCCAATGGATCAGTAACAGCTGTTACCATTACTAACAGAGGCACTGATTATACATCTATACCTACAATTACTTTATCATCTCCTCAGGTTGGTGCTAATACAGCAACTGCTGATGCTCTTATTTCATCTACTACAATTAACGCAGGTGACAGATTATATTCAGATCCAGGTGAAGACAATATTGACAATTGGAACCAGGTACCAAGTTCTATTCCCAACTTTAGAGTTGTAGGAGTAAAGGATCAAACTCTTGGTATTCATCATTATGAAAATGCAGATGGGGAATGGATTGATCTGGATGTACTAAATACTGGTGGAGTTAATATATCCCAATTTGTTGGAGATACAACAGGTGCTGGTGGAGTAACATACCGCCAACAACTACGTAAAGAAAATGATGAATTAAGACAAATAAATGTTTTTCTTCCACGAATTGCACGACAGCTGCATTTACAATTTAATAAACTTTTAAGGGTTTAACATGGCCTATTTGACGCCAGAATCTTTTGATTTAGGTTCAGTATACTTTTATACAAATCGCATGTCGGTTGATAATCCTAATGTTGATAATAAAATTGACATTAAAGAGGGTATAAGTGAATTTAGTATATATGAACATCTAGGTAAGGCATATCTTACGGCTGAGATGATATATGTGGACGATCTTAATCTTTTTGAAATGCCTGGCATCATTGGCACTGAAAGAATTCAATTTAATATTTCTACACCTCTTACTGAATCCGAATCAAATGTGTTTACGACTACCAAAAACTTTGTCATTAATGGAATAAACAAATTTAATAAACACAATGAAGGTACATCCGTATATCATATTTCTCTTATAGAAGACCATGGATATTTTAATTATGTTCAGAAGATCAGTAAATCTTATTTTGGTAGTGGCGAGGATATTATACAAACTATATTAAAAGACAATCTTAAAAAAGAAATTGATTTTGAATTTAATGACGGTAATCCATTTAGAAAGTCAGTACAGGGTGATATGAGGTATAATGTACCATTCCTTAAACCTCTTGATGCAGTAAAGGCTATTCTTGGTAAAATTACAACTTCTCATGGAATGCCATATCTACTCTATTCAAGTATACACAGTGATAAACTTATTTTTACCGATCTAGAAACACTACTTGAAAAGGAACCATTTAATAAAGATAGAGCAGCTACGTTTAATCCGACCATGTCCTATACTTCTGGTAACTTTATAGAGCAGATGTATAATATAAGTAAATATTCAATAACATACTCTACAGCAGAAGATACACTTAAACTTGCTCAAAATGGCGGTCTAGGGTTTAGATATGAAAACGTTGATACTAATGATGGTACGTATTATAATCAAAGTATGAATCTTAGAAATTTTATTGTGCCTTGGTTGGAAAATATATTTGATAAAAATGCATTGGGCTTTTTGGTAGATGATGATGTATTTGATCCTGATCCTTCAAACCAGAATGAAACAAATGTATCAGCACCGACTTTAGGTGATTATAATTCTCAGGTGTATACTACTCTCAAGTCAAGTAACTTTGCGCCTAATAAAGAAAAAGGTATAAATGAGTCTCGTTCATTTCTTAATGATGTAGTAAGAGATGCTACTATGCATTATCTCACAAAAAATGTTTATGATATTGAAATGGCTGGTATGATATGGCTGGCCACTGATACGTCAAGAAGTGTAGGCGGCCAAGTTAACATTGCTGTAAATCAAGATACTGGTTTAAGTACTAATCAACATAATTATTCTTTAACAGATGATAAAAGATCTGGACCTCATTTAATAATTACTAAAAGACATCTATTCACACCCCATAATAAAAAAACAAGAGTAAGTGTTCAGGTATCAAGACTAGCCAACAGAGTATCTAAAGTAGGTGTTCGTGTAGTTGAGAATCAATCTTTGGTCGGGAGAGTATAATGTATTATGGAGATAAGACCCGTTGGTTTATAGGTACCGCAATTGAAATCAATAAAGATTTTCCTGGGAAGATTAAGGTAAGAATATTTGGTATTCATGGACCCGATATTGATAATGCCAATTTACCTTGGGCAGACATTTTAATACCCACCACAGAAGCCGGGACATCAGGTATTGGTAAAATACCTCAGATACATCCACCGGCTAGGGTTTATGGGTTTTTCTTAGATGGTGAAAATTCACAGTCTCCTATTGTATTAGGATCAATGTTTACCACAGAAAGAGAATCAGCAACCCAACAAAGATTGAGAACCACTGTCAATAGAGGTTCCACAAGCAGCAGTGTAGACGCAAGTAGTACTATTAAGCATGATGGGTTTATACAACCCAATAATCTTATAAAGAATTACAATACAGTTGAAAGGGCTGCTGGTGGTTACGGTTCATCAGCCATGGTAAAAAAATCTGTAATTATTATGAGTTATCTTACCCAAAATGGATATACACCATTACAAGCTGCCGGTATAGTAGGCAACCTCACAAAAGAAAGTTTTAATGCAAAGGACAATGTGTATTTTGATCCTACTGCTTTGGGTGACAACGGTAATTCTTATGGCTTGGCACAATGGAATAATAGTGCTAATGCAGGATTTAGATGGAATAAATTAAAAAATTATGCCAACCTTAGAAATTTACCCGAAAGTGATTTCTTTGGGCAGTTGGGTTATTTGGTTAATACTTTAAACGGTTCATTAGGTGGTAAAGATACTGATGCGTCAGAATATTCTTATGTGCATCGTAGGCTCATAAACAGTAATAGAATAAACGGTCCTAAAGGTGATAATAACGCAACGTGGGTTTTTCTTGATAGATATGAAAACCCTGCTAATAAGGATAGTGAGTATATTACACGGTCTAAATATGCAACAGATGCCCTATCTTGGTATGAAGCATCTATTAATGGAGTATAATTATGTCACTGTCAAATGATCTTAACTTTATTGCGGCTACCGTAACATCAACTGCTAAAAAATTAGACCACTCTGTAAAAGAAAAATTAAATGATGCCCAGGCCCAACAAATACTTGAAAATACATCTAAGGCAGGTCTTAAAGTAAATGAGGAAATAGGTGGTATAATATCTTTAAATGCCTCTAGTGATATGATTAAAAACGTAGAGGGTAGTATACCGACTCAATCTATAGGCCAACTACCAATCACAAAGCTTACTTCAAATATGAAAGGCCTGAAGGCAACACTAGAACCTGTTGCATCTACAGTGCTTAAAGAAACAAGTAAAAATCTTACTAATGCTACCCTTGCAGTTGAAACAAATTTAAATGAAGTTATATCGTTGGGGTCAATAGAAGCAATATCATCATCGCTAAAATCTATTGTACCTGACATTAAGGCAAATGAAATAAATTCTATTATTAAAGAAGCCGTTGTTGATGTATCAAAGCCCATTGTAGATCTAAAGGCTGCTGGTAGTAACTTTGATGAATTTTTAGAAGACCTAGATGAGATTAATGAAATTCTTGAAAAAAACCTTAACAATGTAATTGCAACTGTCGCTGGCACTAGTGGAGTAAAACCAGGTCTTGCCGGGCTTCTAAATAGTGTATCTAGTGATGTAATAAAATTTAAAAATGAAGCTCTATCTATTTTTAACATTGGATTTAATTCAATGGTTGAAAATGCTATTGAAAAATCCTTTGCCCCCGCCACAAATATTCTTAATGAATTTGCAACTAAGAATGGTATTCCTATAAAAATAAAAGATAAAGATAAAGCAGCAATTTTTACAAATATACAAAACGGAAATATTTTGGCAGCGGTCAATATTTTACAAAAATATAGTGATAGACCTCTAGATGATTTAGTAACAGGGGTCAGAAAAATTGATAATAGAATGTCAACATTTCAACATAAAAAATCAGAGGCTGCTGTTTCGGTAACTCCAGTATCAAGAGATCTTTCTAAAATAGAAGTTGACTGGAGAAATGGATATCCAGTAAATAATGGATATGATTATTACTTAGACTATATAGTATCTTCAGAAGAAGAATTAATTACAGAAATATCTACTATCAAGAGAGCTTTCACTGAAGTAATAATTGATTGTACTGGTACACCATCTGATGTAGCAAATGATATGTACAGCATTCATTATCATGAAGCCCGAGACTATATTAAAAGTAATGGGTTTCCATGGCACTATTATATTTTAAAAACAGGTATAATAGAAAGAGTGAGACCCGTAAATATTGAATCTATTAATGTTGGTGGTACTAAAAATCATGACAAGAGATCTATTATTATAATGATTGATGGAGGTACTACTACGCCATATTATGAAGACTATGATTTTAATAAACATGCCGTAAGAGATAAGGGTATTAATCAAGCCCAATATGCGACTCTAGAAAAGATACTTAGAAACATTTATTATTACTATCCGGGCACACAGGTTTTTGGTTATCATGAAATAAACAAAGAAGCATTTCCATATCTCAATGTACCTAATTACATTCAATCAAAATTTAATAAGAAAAATATTTTTAACCCATTTGAAAGAGATTCCTTGACACTTGATGAACTAAGAAGGGGCGGTGTATAATGTTAAGTAAAAGCAATCTAGCCAAAACTGCAGCGCAGAATCAAAAAAATAATCAGCATGAAGATATTACAGGTACTTACCCCACCATTGATTATGTTGGTGCTTTTAATTATTCTAAAGAAGCCTTAGGTAATAAAAGGACAGAACTTTATTATAATGGCGCAATTGATGGAATACCTATTGATAATACAGATTTGATTCAATCTGAATATCCCCTTAATCAAGTACAAAAAAGCTTTTCAGGCCACAGCTTTGAAATGGATGATACACCAGGTGCTGAACGTATCATTATAAAACACACTACAGGTGCAGGTGTAGAAATAGGTAAGGATGGTTCTATCTCTATTTCAACAATTAAAAATAGTATTCAAGTTACGGGTGGTGATCAATTTATTACAATTACTGGAGACGGTACAATTAATTATGGTGGTAACCTTGAACTAAATGTAACAGGTGATTTTAACATAAATTGTATGAATTTTAATGTAAAGACCAGAGGAAACAAAACTGAAAACATTAGTGGCTTTAGCAAATCAAAAAGTCTTGGTCAAGAGAATATTGTAAACGGCCCATCATTTGAGGTCTATACTCAACAGGTAACAGAATTGATGTTGGCCAATCATGATCATATGGTAAAGGGTGTATCTACTCATCTTGTTGAGAATGATATGAAAACCTTTGTAGGTGGAAATCTATACATGACAACAGAGGGCATCTTGGCTCAGTCTGCAGACGATATGAACCTATCTGCTAATAATATGACTGTGCAGGGTGGCACGGGTATTATTGGCGGTACTGCTGTTGACTTTGTCGGCAATGGAGCTGTATTTGATCAAGGAGTCAAGGCTCCAACATTTCATGGAGATCTAACAGGTAGAGCTGATGAAGCAATTTCGGCAGACACATCAGTATTTGCTGCTACAGCAGGAGCTGCACCAACTGGTCTGGCAGGAGCAGCAGAAAATTGGACAAATACAAATACAGCTGTGCCCGCAAACATTGAGGATGTAAATGCAGCAAACTATGCTGTACCAGATGCATCTTCGGTAGCCGAATATCTTACAAAACTTAATGGCGGTATTCGTAAGGTCAAGGTAGACAATAATAATTACATTAAAAACAAAATTGACCCTAAAGTAGATACTGGTGGCATTCTCTATAATATTGATGAGGTGACACCTGACTTAATTAGATCAAGACTTAGAAATAAAAAGAATGCTGAGAACAAAGCCTTCCTTGAATTTATTCTTAAAAATCAATTAATCAACAATAGTTATTTTGAAGAAAAAACACCAGCTGGTTATGGTAGATCAACACAAAGAGAGACATCGCCTGTTGTTGGTACTACTTCATTTGGTCCTAGTGGGCAGACTAATACAGTATCAACATCTACAAAAATTCCTACTAAAAATATTATACCAGATCCAGAATTTAATTATTTAAATCTCGGAGATATAACGTCTCGTACCAAGTTGTCAAAAAATATTACAATGGCAACTTTCTTGGGTACCAAAGATCCAACAAACATTGATTTTATCAGAGACCAAGAAGTCAAACGACAAATTGCAAAGTATTTAACAATACATGCAAACATACTTGAAATAGTTAATAATGAAAAAACGTTATTGAAAAATCTTATTGTAAAACCAGTTGAAAGTATTTACAGACCTGGTGAATTCGAAATATTTGATACCGGATCTGACACTGATTTAAAAATTAAGGGTCGATTGGTAATATATGATATTGTTGATAAAACCACAGGTAAATCTAATCCAACCCAAATGTATGATCTTGCTGTATTTCTTAAAGACAGAATACCATTTGATATCATTTCTCTTGAATATGATAATATTAATATTGTGGATGATGAATATAATGCTAGAATGGCTATCTATCTACCTGAATTAAATCAGGACTATCAGGGAGATTTTAAACAAAAAATTAATACCAAATTTAATGGTGAGATAGTATCGCAAAACGAGTTTATAGAACTACAAGCAAATAAGAAAGAAATTACACCCATACCATATACTGAAGAAATAAAAAATAATAAAACATTTGATTATAAAGTATCAATAAAGAATTCAACTATTGATCGTAAATATATTAAAGACCAATGGGTATTGAGAAACCTATCTGATAATGCTGAAGAAGTATTGCTTAAAATTCTTGAAAACGAATTTAGTGATCTTATGTCTTTATGCAACTTTCAAATCTATACAACACCACAAGGTATACTTCCCAAAACTAAAGGTAGTAGAAAAAAAACCTCTCAGCATTTAAAAGGTAAAGCCTTTGATATAAGTGTTGCTGGTTGGTCTAATGATCAAAAGAAATTATTTATTAACAATGCACTTACGGTAGGTTTCCAGGGCTTTGGGTTTTATCCAGAGACTGGTGAATATAACTTTATACACATTGATATGGGCCCAGCAAGGTGGTGGAAAGCAACAGAGTCTTGGGCGGGTGAGAGTGTCGAAAATGATTGGGTACCTCACATAAATAAGAATCGCAAACGAGAAAATCCATATTTAAGCTTATAAATAAGACTAAAGGTTGAGACATGGTAACAAGAGTAAAATCAGCAGAAGATGGTAATTTAAATGTCGGTACAATACGGGCCGCCAGAAGTGTGCCATTTTCTGATATTGATCTTACCTTTGCCATTAAGGATAATGGTGAACTTAGAAAGAAAAAAGAAGCGGCCGCAGTAAAGCAGGCCATTAGAAATCTTCTTCTTACTAACAAATTTGAAAAACCATTTAACCCCGACTTTGGTGGCAACCTAATAAATCTACTTTTTGAATTGGCTGGTAGTTCAACTAATATTATTTTGAAAAAAGATATCATTAAAACCATAAATGTATATGAACCACGTGCAAATGTATTGGACGTTTCTATACAAGATGGTACTGATTATAACTCAATATATGTGACAGTTACTTTTAGAGTAATGAATAGTAGAGAAGTAATTTCAACAACAACTGCTTTATCAAGGTTGAGATAGTATGGCAACAACAATAAAATCATCATCATTAGATTTTAATTCTTTAAAGAATAATCTAAAAACCTATTTGCAAAATAGTGAAGAGTTTGCGGACTATGATTTCGAAGCATCCGGTCTTTCAAACATTCTAGATGTGTTGGCACATAATACACATATGAATGGCCTCTTGGCAAACTTTGCTCTTAATGAATCATACTTATCAACTGCTCAATTAAGAAGTTCCGCTATCTCTTTGGCAGAAGGCATTGGTTACATACCCGACTCTGCAACAGCTTCTCAGGGCCGTGTTAGAGTATATTATACAACTTCTACTACACCACGTGAATCACCAGTAACTCTTCCGGCCTATACTCAGTTTAATGCAACAGTTGATAATGAAACATATACATTTCTTACAATTGAGCCATATGTTGCTACTGATGATGGAAATGGTTTTTATGAATTTAAGACTGATCTTGGTCTTAATGAAATTACAATTTATGAGGGCACACTTAAAACTAAAACATTTCTTGTAGGTGAATATCAGGATAATCCCGTATACGTAATTCCAGATACAGGTTTATTTGCCGATAGTGTTACCGTAAGGGTTTATCCAGATGCTACTTCAAGTGAATTTACAGACTATACAAATATTCTTAATGCAACAACTATTAACGCAAGTACCAAAGTTTACATCTTAAGAGAATCACCTAATGGTTATTTTGAATTGTCTTTTGGTGATGGTAATACGTTTGGTATTGCTCCCACATCAGGTGCTAAGATAGAAGTGATTTATCTTTCCACTTCAGGAGCTGAAGCGAATGGTGCTAATAGATTTACTGCTGCGCAACAATATACAACAGGTGGTGATAATTCAATTACAGTTGATTTGATTACTACGACCCTTCAAAGAAGTGTTGGTGGCAAGCCAAAAGAATCTATAGAATCAATTAGAAAAAATGCTCCATTCTCATATGCATCTCAAAACCGTATGGTGACAGCTGCTGACTATTCGTCTTTGATTCTTAAAAACTATTCCTCACTCATTAAGGATATTATTTCTTGGGGTGGTGAAGATGCAGCTCAGCCTGAATTTGGTGCCGTGTTCACTTCTATACTATTTGAGGATGGTATTTCAGATAGTACAATACAATCAGTTAAACAAGGTATAGTAAGTCTTGCCGAACAACTTGCTGTAGCGTCATTTAATCTAAGATTTGCAGATCCTGTTACTACTTATATTGAGGTTGACACATATTTCCAATTCAACCCAACTAAAACCGATAAAACATCTAATACTGTAAAAGATGAAGTAAACACAGTAGTCAGCAATTATTTTACTAATACTACGGGTGTTTTTAATAGTTCATTTAGAAGATCAAATATGTTATCTTTGATTGATGATGTAAACACTGCTGTGCTATCATCTCGTGCTGATATTAGAATGCAGAGAAGATTTACCCCAACTAATCCTAATCTAGTAACTGTAATTAATAATATTACTGATACTGGCAATCTTACAGGTGCCGAACTTGATTATGTTGTCAAACTAGTAAATTCAAGAAACTATAATGGCGCGGCCAATTTCCTTTTGGATTTCTCATCACAGAACTATACATCGATTCGCACTACACTGTCAACTACCGCTATATCAAATGTACAACAAATTATATATCCAGTGCCATTATCAGAACCCGATAATGATCAATATATTATAACAAGTAATACTTTTGTTTACAATGGTATTAACTGCCAATTGAGAAATGCTCTTAATAGTAGAACAATCAATATTATTAATGCCGGTTCAGGGCTCACCGTATTAGAGGGTGTTGGTACCTGGCAGGATAACAAAGTTACTATTGATTACTTTATTCCATCTACTATTTCAGGTACAGATACTCAAATAGCTTTGTCAGCAGTGCCTGCAAACCAAAGTGCCATTACGCCAATTAGAAACGATCTTTTGGTTTATGATCCAAATAGATCTTCGGTGAATGCTGTATTGGTAACAGCGGAGAACTAAATGAGTCATTCGGGCGATAAGACACTTTTAGACAATAAAAGAAATAATTTAAATCTTCACAGGTCTGAAGTAAAAAAACTTCTGCCTGCTTACTTTCAAGATGATTATCCTAAGCTAATTCGTTTATTGGAACTATACTATGAGTGGTTAGATAAGCAGGATGGCTTTGAAGATAAGATACACAGACTAAATGAAAAAAGAGATGTAACTATTGTTTCAGAATCTTTGCTTGAATTTTTAGAAGATGAATTATTATTAGGTAATGCCTACTTTGGTGGTTTCCTCAATAAAAGAGAAGCCATAAAATTTAGTAATCTTTTATATCGTTCTAAAGGTACTAAGTATTCCATTGAACAATTTTTTAGGGGATTCTTTGGTGTAGACCCGGTAATCATTTATCCTAAAGAAAGTATTTTCAAAGTTGGACCTGAAATTGATTATGAATTAAATGCCACAAATACTAACGGCGAACAGATTAAGCAACCTGCTTCAACACTCGGACCCGAATCCTTTAAATATATTACTGATGATAAATTATATCAAGTACTTTCAATTTTGATTAGGGTTAATATTCCTATTGATCAGTGGGTAGATGTTTATAAACTCTTTGCTCATCCAGCAGGTTTTTATATTGGATCAGAGGTTCTCATTGAAGTTGTAAATGAAAACTGGGATTATGATGGTGATACCAATGTTGGCCTATTTACACCATTCTCTGAAGAAGAGGGTATAAGTTATACTATGGAATTTGGTCCAGGCGAAGAACTTACTACATTTACAGCATCTACATCAATTGCTACTACCCAGCCTGATGCCTATGTAAGTGTAACAACAATCGAGGAAGAATAATGGGATTCCGAAGACAAGTTGTATATCAAAAAATTGATGATCTTGAAAATTATGGCTTGGAAGCTTTTGAAGGTTTTGATCTTGAAGAACTCTTTGATCCTAGTGGTGTAACCTTTGATGATAGTGATACAAATTCCGATGCGGAATTTAGTGATGCTGTGTTTATGGATGAGGATGATTATGGAAACGGTTTTTATGACAGTGTTGCAGCCCAGATAACATCATTAGTAAATGGTGCTACATCATTGCCTGAACGCTGGACCTTTTTACAGGAATTGGTGGGTATATACCAAAAAGCTGATATTACAAATACAGCAACAGTAAGTACAAATGATGTGCAGGCTATTTTAAATTTTAAAGCTGGTAATAACTCTAATACATTTGAACAAGATAATTGGATAAGAAAACATATTTTACCCTACAATACTTTATCACAACCAAGTGTTTTGACTTCTAGGTTTGATCAAAATAAATGGTATACAAAATATGATAGTATAAATGATTTTGATTCTATAGGTAGAGCATTAGTTGGTACAGATTCCATAGGATATCACGGAATTACTCAGTGGTGGTAGTATAAATAATACAAAGAAAATTGGTAGGCAGATAAATGGCTAGACAAATTATTAACACAGGTACAGTTGCTAATGATGGCACAGGTGATACATTACGTGTTGCTGGTACCAAAATAAATGAAAACTTTGCTGAGTTGTATTCGACCGTTGGTGGTGACGTTGGTGGATCAACAAGATTAACCGATAGTGGTGTTACCTTCTTGGGATTATCATACAATACAAGACTTGGTTTTGTTGAAGGCACATCACTTGTATCTATTGACCTGCCAAATACTGGTGGTACATTATTAGTTGATACGGCAACACAGACAATTACTAATAAAACCATTAGTGCGGATGATAATGATATATCCGGTTTGCCAGCTTCTAGTTTTGTAATTACTAATGGTTCTGGAGTTGTTGATGGTGCAGCTTCTGCCAAAGCAATTCCTTCTGGTGCTGTGGTTGGTACGACCGATACACAAACCATAACCAATAAAACACTTACTAGTCCGACAATTTATAGACCCAATATTCAACAGTCTCTAAGAGATTCTGCAGGATCTGACATTATTAGATTTGTAACAGTAGGTTCGGCTAATTCAATTCAGGTTTCTAATGCAGCAACAAGTAATAAACCAAAAATTGCTGCTGTTGGTAGTGATACTAACGTAGGCCTAGATATTAATGCTAAGGGCACTGGACAAATTAATCTTAATTCATCTTTAGTATTGGGTAATAATTCTATTGATTCTGCTGCTCCTACACTAGCGGCATATATGAAATCCCCCCTTACTATTTTTAATCACAGTGCATCAATTGCCGCAACCATGCCAAATGGTACTACAGTAGGTCAAAAGAAAACCTTTGTCAATAAAAACACAGGCACGGCAACAATTACTAAGACAGGTAGTAACTTAGGACCACATAATACATTTGCTGTAGCAAGGTATGGATCAGCTTCATTAGTGTGGGATGGAACTGAATGGATAGTTCTTAACGATCCAACATCTACATACTTAACATTTACATAAGAGATAAACCATGGTAGCAATTATTACTAAAAAATTAAAAAAACTTTTTATACAGGATTTGCTTGATCAATACAATGTTGAAAACATTGGTGATTCAAATAATTACTATTACATTGGTTTAAGTAAATCTCAACCATATAATATAGAAATTGGGGGTACAAACTCAGTATATGATCCTGATCCATCTGATTGGGATGAACGTAGTTTTAGAATGTCTCTTCAATCTGTAAAATTAGCCGAAGCTGTATCATTTGTAGTACCTATTGAAACCTGGAGTACTAATACTAAGTATTTTCAATATGCTGATAATCTTCAACAGGACCCAAGATTTTATGTACGTACAAATGATAACAATGTATATGTTTGTATTAGGCATGGTAAAAACGCGGTTGGTACACATGTTGAATCAACGGTAAAACCTGATCATACTGATACCACATTGCCTATTGAGTCTGATGGATATGTATGGAAATATCTTTATACTATTACAACAACTGATGCTAACAACTATCTTACTGATACGTGGATGCCCGTAAAGTATGTTGATTCTGCAGCTGCTACTGCACCTGAAGCTCCACAAAAAGCTGTACAGGATGCAGCCATTGCAGGGCAAATTATTGGGTATAGAGTCGTTGCTAATCAAGCTGGTGCTGCAGCACAATATTCACAAGCACCATCTTTGACTGTAGTTGGAAATGGTTCTGGTGCAACTGCAAGACCTATTATGTCAGCAACTTCAGGAAACGCAACTATTGTGGCGGTTGAGGTAGGAGACTCAGCTAATGCAGGAGCAACTGGTTATGGTAGTTTGTCAACCTATATGGGTAGTAATTACAAATATGCCAATGTTGAGGTAGATAATACTTACTTGGTTTCTGGTGCTGCACCTACAATTTATCCTGTATTCGCTCAAGACTCTGGTATGGGAGCCGATCCCACAGTTGATCTTAAAACTAGAGCTATTATGTTTAACGTTAAACCCACTGGCACTCAAAATAGCAAGTTCGTAATTGACCAAAATTACAAACAAATTGGTCTTATTAAAAATCCAAGACAATATGGTTCAAATAATTTATTTACAAATGCTGAAGGCCTTGGTCTTAAAAAATTAAGAATTAGTCCAAAGCCAGCAGGAGCCGTTGGAGATCCATCTACTGGATATGCATTAACATTTAGTGATAATACACTTATTAATCAAACCACTGGCACAAATGCCGGTGCCAAAGCTTATTTAACATGGTATGATGATTCAGATACATTATGGTACCATCAAGACGAATATACAGGATTTACACCATTTGATTCTGGTGAAACTATTACTATTGATGGTAACAATGACCTAAGTACGACATCTATTTTTGGTATCTATAACACTGATACCCTACCAGCAGGTGCAGGCGCAAATGGATATACATCATTTAATCCTGATATAGATAATTACTCTGGTGAAGTACTTTTCATTAACAACCAACCTGCAACTACACGTAACAGACTTGGTACTGAAGACATCAAACTTGTAATACAACTTTAAAGGTATAACATGGCTACTCAATATACACAAACTACATTTTTAAGTCAGTATAATGATGACTATCGAGACAGTGATCACTTTCATCGTATATTGTTTAATAACGGTCGTGCTTTGCAGGCTCGTGAACTTACTCAGATGCAGACCATTATTCAATCTGAGATTGCACGTATTGCAACATATCTTTTTAATGAAGGTGCAATTCTTAATACTAACGTAAGCCTTGCATCTGGTCCCAATGAAGGCGCCTTTACATTTATTAAATTAGACAACCTTTCAAACATTGCAACGCCATCAGCCTTAGTTGGTACAGAAATTACAGATGGCACATTATATGCAACTGTAAAGGCTGTTATACCATCAGAAACCGTAACTCGTAATGGTGTGGTAGTTACAGACCCTGATACACTTATTGTAAAAATGGGTAAGGGTGAACCAAACGTTGATACGTCATCTACAACTCCTGAACTTAATTCTTTAAGATTCCAAGCAGGTGCCACTATTACAACAGATGAGGGATCGGTAACTATAAAAGTTGGTACCGATGTTGTGGGCACTTGTACTCTTATTGATACTCCTCGTTTTGAATCATTTGCTGCTGGCCATATGATTATGGTTGAAGCCCAAACTTTAGTTATTGATAAGTATTCTCCTACAGGATCAGGTATTGTTGGTTTTAGAGTAAATGAAGAAATAATTACTTCTGGCGACAATGTAGCTCTATATGATAATTCAGGTACCACACCAAACCTCACATCACCTGGTGCCGACAGATATAAAATTACTCTTACATTAGGTCTTAAATCACAAGCACCTGCAGGTTCTACATTCTTTGAACTATATCATGTAACCAAAGGATTGTTTACTCTTGTAAAAACAAAAGACAATAATCTAAATTATGTTGGCGATCTAATAAATCAACGTACAAAATCAATAAGTGGTAATTTTATTGAAAGAAATACAAGTGGAGAATTAAGCCTTACTGTAGAAAATGATTCTACCGATGATAATTATTTGGTATATTCAGTTACAGGCGGTACTGCATTTATTGAAGGTCAAAAGATTACACGTAAGTTTTTTAACACACAACGTGTTGAAAAACCAAGATCTCTTGTAAACGACATTCACACAGAAACCAATGAATTTGTTTCGGCACGCTATGGTAGTTATTTCCTTGCAGATAGTGCCTGGGGACTTCTTGGTAAAATAGATGATTATTCTGTTGTTAATTTATACACCATTGACAAGACCGGATCAAATCAATATCAACTTAGTTCTTTTGATTCAGCTGCTGGTGTAAACATTGGTACAGCAAGAATTAGACAAATCGATGAATATAACAATCAATATAGAATTCATGTTTTTGATGTAAGAATTACCGATGCTCAAAAGGGTATTAAAGATGTAATATCATTAGGTACAGATTCTGATAACCATGCTAACCTAGTATCTGTTTTGGGATCTACTGACATCTATGACAGAGCCGATGATAATCTGTTGTTCCCTTTAACAAGGGATAGAGTACAGACTATTTCTAATCTAACTACTACTATTGGTGTAATAAAAACCGATACTACAAGTGGTGCTGGTGTTGCAACAAATATTAACTCTACCGGTAGTAATACTCTTACTGATGCTGAGCAATGGCTGATTACAGTAGACAGCAGTGGAGAAATTTTCTCTGAAGCAGCTATTACCATTGCTGGAGATGGTCTATCTGCTTCTATAAGTGGGTTGCCATTTAACTCAGCTATTACAGTATTGGCATATGAAAATACAACACTAACACAAAAAGTCAAAACAATTTCTGCCAACACAACTGAGGCTGGTCTTTCTTTAAATTCAGACAATGAATTTAAACTTAACAAGGTTGACATTTATAAATTCATTAGTATTACAGATGATACATCTGGTGAAGATATAATGTATAAATTCCTAAAAGACAATGGTCAAAGAGACAACTTCTATTGTGCAGGTGGCGGTAAATTAAAGGCAGGAGTTTCAGCACCTGCAGGTACCATTACAGTTGTATATCAATATTTTGATCATGGTGCAGCACCTTCTGGATCTGGGTATTTTGGTGGTAAGGCTTCCTATCCAAGTCTTACATATGATAAAGTGCCTGTTTATACTACATCTACTGGCATTAAACAAAGACTTACCGATGTTATTGATATGAGACCTATTCAAGATCCAGTATCTGGTAACTTTGATACCGGTCAAGCCAGAATTGAACGCATACCGCGCAACACAGATACATTAACTATAGGCACTGCGGAATATTGGAAACCAAGAGTTGATATGATAACAATGGCACCTGACGGTAGGTTGCATTCTCATCAAGGCACATCAAGCTTTAGACTCTTAGAACCTAGAGATATTGATCCAACCCATATGATATTGCATAAGGTTACATTGGCTCCATATACCATTGACCATAAAGATCTTAACACATATACTTATGACAATCGTGGCTTTAAAATGTCCGACATAAGAAGTATGGAACGTAGACTGACTAATATTGAGGCTATATCGACCCTAAGTCAGACCGAATGGAAACTTTCTCAACTAACAGTGTATGACCCCGACAATCCAACTGATGTCAGACAGACTGAGGGTCTATCGGGTGATGGATTTAACAACCTTGCACAGACCTCATGGGATGATGATGATAATAGATCAGCTGTTTATACTGGTTATGGTATTTTGGCTCCTTTGCAATTTAAGAGACAAATCGGCACCACTTATGATTCAGATGCATCTTCTGATGTAATAAGAAAAGGAGATACAATCTGGCCAGTATATACAGAAACCGTTGCTGACTGGAGTATGGATTCTGCTACCAGTTATATTGCAGTAAATCAATTTGAAACTGGTAGAACAATTGGTGTTGGAGAGTTAACACCACAGGCCGATATCTGGACTGAAAGAAGGAAAGTAGATGAAAATTATATCTCCGAGCAAGAGGAATCATTTATTGATCCAGATGGAGTAACAGTAACCATAAGTAACTCGGTTGGGTTTACGCAACCTTCAGGACCGCCGCCAATGTTTAACGGAGAGCAGCTACCGTCCTATCACCGGTAACACCATTAAGGAAATAAAAAATGAGTCATGGATACTATAAAAATAAAACGGTTACTACCTATTCTGATGAAAATATAGGCTTTGATCAGATCTCAATTCAGAGACCTCAGTTTATCTATTTTGAATTCGAGGGGCTAAGACCAAACATACCGCATTATTTTTTCTTTGGTGGTAAAAATGTTACTACTTATGTAAAGACAGGTGTTGCCAAAACCACATTTACTAATGCAGGAAGAAATTCTAAGTTAAAGGAACCTGGTGATTCATATATTAATGATACAGCATATCCTTCTGCTCAGGGCGGTCCCACGAGCTCAAATGGTGATGGTATCAAAACCGATAATACCGGAAAAATTTACGGGTTGTTTTATTTACAATCTAATAGTACACTTAATTGGCCCACAAAATATGATGGTACAGAATTTGTAGTAACTGATGTTGCAACAGCTGTCAAAGAAAATTCAACTTCATATGGAGTATCTAAATTTAGTGCATTTGGTCAGATACAAAATTACTGGGTCAAGACAAATGTAACTACAACTCCTATTTGGGTGGCTTACACACATTCACCAACTCCATCAGGTAGCAATAAAGATGATAATTATACAGCGCCATTATTGTCAGTAAGAGTTGGTAATAAATGGCATAATGCTTATACTGACACACAAGCCAAGGCATTAGAAGAAAAGCTTGTAAACGACGACAACGCTGTACAAGTATCCAGTAATGGCAGTTATGGTTGGGGTAATTAAATGACTAGTCTTTTAAATATTACAGAAAAAAGAAATCCTGCGGCTCAAGTATTTAAGGTGCCAGAACCTACAGTTATTACCAAGATTGGTATTTTCTTTGCAAAGGCACATGCATCATTACCTATTACTCTTGAACTTAGACCAGTAACAGAAGGTGGGATTCCTTCTTCTCTTGAATTTGTTCCAGGTTCTAGAGTCACTATGCCAGCTTCTGCTTTTACTAATGCAAGTAGAACTTTTAATAAAAATACTGAAGTAGTATTTGAATTTAATAATCCTGTTTTAATACCACAACAAATGTATATGAGTTTCTGTCTTTACACTTCAGCTCCAATCGGTGCATATGAAATGTGGATTGCAGAAGGCGGAGAGTTTATCACAGGCACTAATACTAAGAAATATATTACATCTGCTGGTGGTGGTGGCTTCTATGGATCATCAAATGATATTTCATGGGAAGCTGATAATAATAAAAACATTGCATTTAAGATATATAAAGCTCAATTTGAAACTGGTAAACAATTTAGAGCAAGAATTAATACCAATATTCCCCCAGAAAAGAAACTAACAGAACTTACAAATATTGATAATAAAGCAAGATATACATATGATCCTTTATATTTCACACAAGGTGATGCTACTCTAAAGGTAAACCATCCTGGACACGGATTTAGAGTTGGCGATAAAGTAGAATTATTTTCAGACGGTGTAAATAGTTTTGACAGTGCTGATACTATTAATGGTGTAAGTGGTGCTGCTATCTTAGGTCCTCGAGTAATTAATGCTGTAGATCCATATGGGTATTCATTTGAAATGGATGCAGGTTCAAACCCAACTGAAACCATAAGAGCTGGTGGCACGGGTTTAAGTGCTACAGAGCAATATGAAATTGCTCAAATGTTATTTAACATACAATATACAACACCTCGAGGAACTGCACTAAACACCGAAGCAAGTTTAACAACTACTTCCAGCTTTGCAGGTTCTGAAACTCCATATGTAAAACGTCAGGGGCTTTTGGTAGAACCTAATATTTTATCACATTTGAAAAATCCATACGTTATTGCATCTAATGCTCAGGAGCAACCAACTACAGGAGATTCCGCTGGCGGTAGAGGTTTAAATGAATCTACATTATTTGATGTCTATATGGAAACTCAAGATCCAAACGTTGCACCATACTTTAATGCAGCTACATGTACACTTGACGCCACAAGCTTCTTTGTAGATTATCAGGACTCCGCATCAACTGATGGTAGAAATTTAATTACTACTATACCATGGACATCTGAGACAGAACCTGATGGTGGTACCACTGCTTCTAAACATATTACTATACCATATTTCTTAGAATATGCATCAGATTCATTAGTTGTATATGTTGATGCAAGCAGACCAGTAGGATCTGATTTCTCAGTTTGGTATAGAACATCTCAGGGTGGCGAAGACCATATTCATGAAAAGAATTGGGTTGAATTTAGTAAGGATGTAAAAAATGTAAAGGGTAAATCTTATTCAGAAATTTCTACCAATAGAAGTTATGATGAGTATAGTGAATATGCATTTGCATCATTTAACTTGACTTCATTTAAAGAGTATCAGATTAAAATTACTTTTAACACTAAAAACCAAGCACAACCTCCTATCTTTAGAAACCTTAGAATTGTGGCAACTTCTTAATGAAAAGAAATTTGATACCTATTGATAATCAACCAGATCTAGCTCGAGACGGAAAAACTGGGCTTATAGTTAATATAAATAAAGAGAAACACAATAGACGTCAGTTGATGAAACAAAAAGAAGCTGAACAGCGTGAAGAAATAGATGAAATAAAAAATGATGTTCGTGATATAAAATTGATGTTGCAAAAACTATTAGAGAACGGTACAAATGGCTAATAATACAAAAATACCTTTCGTGCAATTAAGTGATACAATTAATACGCACAGAAAAAGATTTAATCAATTAGTTGATTCAGTTGGTGATATCACCTCTTTGACTACCGATGCAGTTGACGTTGTACAATCAATTAATGAACTAGACGCAAAACTTGATTCTATACAAAACACCGGTTTGTGGACTCCGGGTGCACATTTTTCTGATAGTAATTTTGTAAGTCATTTTGATGGTCAACTTAATGTTGATACTCGGATTTGGACATCAAATCTCGAAGCAGATTCTGCCTATGTAGGCCAATTAAATGCTTCTCAAGTTGATATAGATTCCGCCTATGTAGATGTACTAGATGTTCATTTCCTGCACGCAGACAGCGCGTATATCGACGGAGATCTATCAGTAAAAGGCAATCTTATAGTAGATGGTGTTTCTTCTCTAAAGGCTGGTAATGCAAGCCTTGTTACAATTGGTGATACTAATACTGATGCTGTTGTTTTTCAAGCACAAGTAGGTTCAGCAATTATTCCCAATAATAAACATGATCTGGGTGGTCAAACAGATAAATGGGGAACTCTTTGGGTAGAAAATGCATCTATTGATTCCGCGGCTATAAATCAATTAGATGTAGATTCCGCAGACATAAGACAATTGCGTCTACGTGATGGTATTATTGATTCGGCCTATGTTACACAACTTAATGTAGCAACAATGGATGCCGATAATGTTGTATTGGATTCTGCCTATATCGGTCAACTTAATGTTTCTCAGGCTGACATTGATTCAGCATATGCTGATCAGATTAATGTAAATAAACTAGATGTTGATTCAGCGTATGTAGTACAGTTAAGCGCATCTCAAGTAAATGTTGACTCAGCTTATTTTAGTCAAATAAATGTAAGTCAAATTGCTGGTGATTCTGCGTACTTCTCACAATTAAATTTTAAAGATGTAGATGTTGATTCTGCATTTATGCATCAACTTAATGTTCTTCAAGCGGATATAGATTCGGCTCATATTAGTCAATTGGATGTAGATTCAGCTGACATAAGACAGCTACGTCTACGTGATGGTATTATAGATTCCGCTTATGTTACACAGCTTAATGTAGCAACAATGGATGTCGATAATGCTACACTTGATTCTGCTTATATTGGTCAACTTAATTCCGCTAATGCTGATATTGACTCAGCTCATATTAGTCAATTACATGTTGATTCTGCAGACTTTGGAACTCTAAGCACCAGTGGGTTTATAGGTATTATTGATTCTGCTGCTGCAAGCAACTTGCATGTTAATACACTTTCAGTTAATAGTCTTGTTGCAGCAACCCAAGTTGTAGAAGGTAATGTTAGAACTAGTGATGCATATGTAGTTCTACTTTCTGAAAATACACCAGATCAGGGTCAACCTACTCAAAATGCAGGTATAGCAGTTCGCAGACGGTCCTACGATTCTGCGGTAATTGAATGGAATGAAAATGGCAACTATTGGGTTGCTAATTATGACTCATCTAATACTTCTCAAATTCTTACAGCAAGTAACATTGACGGTTCTACACTAGAATTTTCATCTGGTACAGTAAATGTTAAGGATAATGGTATTGCCCTAGGTACTAAAACTACTGGTAACTATGTACAGTCAGTTGGAGTAACTGCCTCAACTGGTATTAGTGCATCTGGTACAGGTGAGGGGGCTACCGTAACAATTGCTGGCGTAAATGCCACAACCTCGGTTAAGGGTGTGGCCTCATTTAGTTCTGATAACTTTAGTGTAAGTAATGGTGCAGTATCTGTTAAAAATAATGGTATTACTCTAGGTACAGAGACTACCGGCAACTACATGTCTGGTATTTCTGGAACTACCAATGAGATTACAGTATCTCATACACCAGGTGAAGGTTCATCAGCAACAATTGGTTTGCCAGATGATGTTACTATTACAGATCAATTGAGTGTAAATAGAATTGCTGTATCAAAAGGTATTACAGCAGACTCAGCTGATATCAGTCAATTTGCCGCAGACTCTGCAAATATATCTGGTAACCTATGGGTCGGTGGAAATACTATACTAAAAGGTAATTTAACAGTATCAGGTACAACTACTACCGTCAATACAGAGACAATTAACCTTGCTGACAACATTATAGTTCTCAACAGTAATTTGGGAAGTAGTATTGCTCCAACACAAGACGGCGGTATAGAAATTGAGCGTGGCAATCGAAATAATGCAAAGCTGGTGTGGGATGAAAGTGAAAATTACTGGGCTGTACATGATGACTCTGCAGCCACAAAAACAGATACTCTTTCAAGAATTGCTACTTCTAGTTGGTTAGATGCAACCGCCCCCATTTCATTTAATTCAACCTTTGGTTCTATTACACACGATAATGCCACTAGAACCGATACAACCTCTGAGGCCACCGCATCATACTCGGGCGAACAGGAGGTTATTGACAGCATTACTACTAATGCAACGGGCCATGTTACTGCCGTCAATACAAAAACAATTACGTGGCCAGCCGCAGTTACCCCAAACAACTCTACTATTACTATTTCAGCAAGACATGGTTTAAAAACCGGTGGTAATTTTACATTAGACCAGTCATTTAATGAAACCATATCCATTGATATTGACTCAAGTGACCTTGAGGGTAGATATAGAATACCACTTCTTAACAGTGATCCATCAACTGGTACTTTCTGGTATGATGGTCTAAACTCGGTAAACAACTCTTCCGGTGTTTCAAAGATGATTATCGGTAACAGTTCTTATGACTGGAATGATAATGGATCTCCAACACTAGAATTAAGACAATATGGTTATAGTTCAAGCGTTGGTGGTGGTGGCTTAACTGCTGAATTACTTGGTATGCATAAGGTTAACTTTACATATAAGCAACAAAATACTGCTAGTGGTGGTGATGATACTGCAGTTGATGTTGTAATGGCTGATATCACAACCGATATTGAACATACATCAAGTAGTAAAGTACAACGTGGTGCATTGAACCTTGCGGCGTATACAACAACATCAACAAATGGTGCTACAAACGAAACTGCTAAACTAGTTCTTGGAAGTGGTGCTACTTATAATGACGCAACACTAAGTGCAGATAATAATGTTGTCCTTGACGCTGCAGGGGATATTACACTAGATGCAGATGGTAATAACATTAACTTTACAAATGGTAGTGGCGCTGATACTTGGATCTGGACATTAAATAATGATGCTACTGGTTCTTTTGTTTCTCCTGATTATTTTACATTAGAAGGCGTTGGTGGACTTGAACTTAAATCTAGTTATCTCTTTGGTGGTGATAATAATTTAAAATTAACTTCATATGCATCCATATATGCAGATGGCAACTCATTTGTTATTACTGGTGATTCTGATCTTCAGTATTTGAGATTCTATGGATTTGATGGTGTTAATAATGCTCAAGAAATTCAAGCCACAGATGGACTAAACATTTATGCAAATGAAGAAATAGAAATTAAAACTGGACAGTCCATTAATGATAAAGCGGGCGGGCACGGTGGTAATATTGTTATTGAATCTGAAAGCTCAAATCCGGCGGTTGGAACCGATGGCTATGTTATTATTGATGGTGAAAATGGTGTCTGGCTTGAAGCAGATAACGGCAGCATTATTATGTCAAGGGGTTCTGCCTATCAAACTACGCAGGGTATTACTTATAGTATAGGCACTGCTGAACAAACTATGTACGCAACAAATACATTAACGATAAACAGTGGAAATTATACCAGCATCCAAGCCAATCAAGCCGTGCTGCTTGAACCAGATAATGGTAAAGTGTATTTCCAGACAACTGCCCAACAAGGCTTTTTAGATTTTGCTACTACATCAACTATTAAACTTTATACAGGCACATATAGCGGTACTCTTAACTCAACATGGTCTGGTGATGATCTAACAGTTCAAGGTGACGTCACATCTATCTCAGACATCCGCACCAAAGAAAACATTGAAACTATAAACGGCGGCGTTGATCTTGTATCGCAACTACGTGGTGTTTGGTATAATAAGATTGGTGAAGAAGAAAGAAAAGTTGGTGTAGTAGCACAAGAGGTAGAAGAAGTTCTACCAGAAGTTGTCAAGACAGACGAAGAAGGTATGAAATCGGTTGATTATGGAAAGATGGTTGGTGTATTAATAGAGGCTATTAAAGATCTGAAATCTGAAGTAGATATGTTAAAACTAAAACTAGGAGAATAATATGGCCTTTAAAGCTGGAACTAGTGACCGCCCTCATTCTACGATAGACGGAATACCATATCTTTATGATTCACCAAAAGCAACATTTGCATATCCGTCATACAGGAATATTTTTAGAAAAATAGCTGTTGATGAAGATGCAGCAGACGGTTCTGATTTATTTTTAAATACTGCCTTGACCCCTTATACCGGCCAGCCACGTATGGTTTATGGTGGCGGTAAAGTATTTTTTGCATGCCCAAGACATAGCAACGCTGGGCAGGAAACAAGCGCTGGCATGTTGTTCGGACTTAACCCAGGCAGAGTTCATCAAAACAACAAAACAAGATATGGCTATTTAAATGATGTGACCCTTAAATCTAATGATAGGTTTTTTGGAGTATTTTATTATAATGGTGAAAGAGATAAAAATAATGGATGGGATGATGGAACCCCTTGGGAAAAAATAGATATATGGTCTGGGGGTGCAGGTGCCCAGGCAAACAAATCTATAGCATATACAGCAGGATGTATAATATCAGGTGCACCTGGTTATGATGACACCGGTAATAATGTTACAAACGCGGGTGGTGTTCGTGTACAAACTGACTCAGAGCAATATAGTGGTAATGGGGTAAGATATCATTTACCGTCTTTTTATGGAAATTATTATTATGGAGATGGTCCAAGTCCAGCAGGTGGTGGTGGTCAAAAGGGCGGCATGTACGATACTAATGCTTCTGGCTATCAGTTTAATTATATGGGCGCTTCTGTATCAGCTGCTAGTGGAAAAATGGTTGTTGGGTTCAACCGCTCTTTGTATAAACCTAATACTGCCATAGGTGAAGATAATAAGGTTTGGTTTTATGATGATATGCAAAGTGTATATAGTCCATTTAATGGCTCAGGCAAGGTTATCAAAATGAAGGATATACCTATTGCTAAATGGTATCATGATAATGCATCAAATTATACTCAATGGGGTGAGTCTCACGATATTGGATGTGGGAGGATTGTGGTAGGAGCACCACGTGAAGACATACTTGATGGTGATGGTAATGTGGTAACAAATTACGAAAATCAAGGTGCAATTTATATATTTGACTATAGAGGTAATTTACTAAGAAGAGTTGCAAATCCAACTCCTAATACTTCTGGTGCAAAGGGCCAATTTGGCCGTAACGTGAAAATTGGTGGTGGAAGAATAGTAGCAAGCGGTTATTCACAGAGTACTCATGTATTTGATCTTGATGGTAATCATATAAAAGACATTTTAACAGAAACTTCTGGGGTATATTTGGGTGGTTATGAATCTTTTGGAGATCAAATAGATGTTGGTTTTGGTTATATTGTAATTGGTGCATACTCTGATTTTATTAACCGTGGTAAAGTTTACTTATATGATCTTGATGGGAATTATTTGGCTTCAATAACCGGTGATGCTACAAACGAACGTTTTGGTTCCGGAGTATGTTTAGGACCAGGTCAACTTTATATTGGAGGACAGGGGCCCTCTTCAGGCCGAGGGTATTGTACAGCTTATGAATTAAATTATGGCCGCGGAATCTTTACCCCATATGATGTACAGGCAATGGAAGATGGAGATAAGTAATGGCTTTTTATATAGATAACGATCCTACTAATAATAATCCACCAGCTGCCAAAAAATTAGTATTAGATGATAGGGATATTATTGTATCTAATCCCAAAGAAAATTATTCACACCTAACAACTGATTATACACAAAAAAAGATAAATGTAACAGTTGGAGGTGGTAACAACCAGCAAATGGTGGCTGGATGTGGTATTATAGTACAAAGTCAACAAAGTTGGACCTATGGCTCGCCCTTCGAAGGTATGGGCCGCGTTATTGTATATAATAAAAAGGGTGAAGAACTTTATAAAATTGATCCTGTTAATGCCACAACCCTTCCGGATGGCACAGATCCTGAGTTTGGGGGTGAAGAATTTACACCAGGTATGAGAGACGGTCTGCGTTTTGGAGAAGCCGTTGCGGTTGGTAATGGTATATTGGCAATAAGAGTTGGTGGAGCCCATGACAGTGATAATAATGGAAATTTAATAACTCTTAACTTTGCCGCTGGTGCAAATCAGGCTGCTTCAGAAAATCAGGGTCATATTGTTTTTTACAGAGCAGCCGATGGTAGATATATTGGCCACGTTGATAGACATAAAAGTATGAACGGTTTAGACAATTCACGTGAAACTGGATGGTCTAAGCAATCAAAACAATTGGCAATTACTGGGGGAACATACCCTGGATTTTCTTTATGTATATCATCAGATCATTATATGGATAGTAACTATTCAACTACCGGTACAGCTAGTTATGGTTCTAATGAAAGGCCTGGTAGAGTATATGCTCATACTAGTGGTCAATACAATTATAATTCAGGATCAATTGGATCGGCTAATAATAAATGGCAGACACATCTACCATCTGCTCTTAATCTTACTAACGCTTATGCAGATGGTCAATACCCAGTTGGATTTTTTGGTATGGTTGATTCTTTAGGAGATTCTGCTCAGTGGTATTCAAACCCACAATTTGGAGAATCTTTGGCAGCAGGATTTGGGAGGGTTGTTATAGGAGCACCCGGTGATGGAACAAATAATTTTTATTATGATGGGCATGGACCTGGTTCAGCATTTTTGTACAGTACATCTTTAAATCCTTTAAGAAAATTGGCCAACCCTGATCGCAATTTAAGTAACAATGATGGCTTTGGACATCATGTAGCCATAGGTTGTGGGCTTGTGGGTGTATTGGCTCCATGGTATAATAACAATCAAGGTGCTGCATATATTTACGGCTTAGAGGGACAATTTCAATTTAAAGTAGAGGGTATGGCTAATATGAATCCTCTAACCATGTCTATAGCAAACAATCAAATTACTATAGCAGGTTCTGGAGGATCCTTAGGAGGTCATTTGAGAATATTTGATCTTGAAGGTAATTTATTAGATTCAATTAGAGGTGGTGCCGGTTGGGGATATCTTTTCGGCAGACCAAGTGGCTGGGGCAAATATATGTCATCAGTTGATGAAACAATTGTTGTTTTGGATCATGGTGATGAAAATTGGGGTGATGACCTAATTTATCAAAACGTTGACAGTGGAGCATTCTATATATACGAAACACCAAAAAGACGCAGTAGTGTCTATGATCAAAGTATTAGAGGCGTATAATGTTTTTTTCTTCAACAAGAACAATGGGAACACATTTTAATGTTGAACATGATTCTCAACAGTCTTTATTAGCCACATATGCTGATTATGGACAGTCATGGCCACAGGACGGAACCCAAGATAATTATTCTAGTATAAGCGCCCCTCTCTGGTTACAAGATCCAGTTGATAGGACTCAGGGTGGTACATATACGGTGTTTAACTACAAGGCGCAAGAAAACCCTGATTATAATCAGTATAAGAGATCCAAGAGTATTCAAATAGGTAATGGCCTTTTAATAGCAAATTCTCCGTATACGGGTGCTGCAGGTAATATAGATGGAAGGCTTGATATTTTTGGCCTTAATGGTCAGTTTAGAAGAACACTGTTGCCATATGACGCGTCAAGTAGTTTTACCAATGCTAAGAGAGGGTCGTGGGCTATTGGGCAGGGTTTAATCGTTGGTGGTAATCAGGATGATGTGTCAGAACGAGGTCGTTGTGACCTTTATAATCTTAATGGGGAAAAACTAGGTCAGGTCCAAGTAGGATGGGAGTTCTATGATCATTTTGGATGGTCAGTTGCTATTAATGAAAATAGAATTGTAATGGGCGCACCTGGTGCTCACGATCCAAATCCATCATTTGGTGGCAAAGCTCACGGTAGAGGTTCTATAATGATCTTTGAATATGGTGGAGGTGGTAGATCTGCTAACCTTGGCAGGGCACAAGATGTATATATGTTGGCGCATATTTATAATTATGATGATGGATATACACCCACAAGTTCTACTGAAGGTTGTTATGCTATGATGGGCCACGACGTTGCAATTGGTTGTGGCCGTATTGTAGCAGGTGCACCTGGATATCGCACTGCAGCCGGCAATGGATATCAAACTGGAGCCATTTATATTTTTGATCTTAATGGGGTGAAAATTACTAAAATTATTGGTGGTACTTCAGCAAATAAAACTGAAGCGCAAGCTAATGGTGGTGGTGTGGCTAATAACAATGTTTATACTACATCTCAGGTTTTTGGCAATACATTTGGAATGTGTGTAGACATTGGTCATAATATGATTGTGGTTGGTGACCCAAATGCATTCAACCAAAAAGGTGCTGTATATGTATATGATCTTAATGGCAATTATATAGGTTATAGAAAAGGGGCTGCGGCAGGAGATCATCTAGGAATGTCGGTTGCCATTGGTGATGGACGTATTGTTGCTGGAGCTCCACAAACCTTATTTCCTGACACTGTTTCTACTAATAATGGAGCTGGATATGTTGAAGTACTTAGACTTCCCACTATTTACCAAACTGACAGTGACGCCAATGGATCTCTTGTTTTAGAAACAACTCTTTATCCCTGGACATATGCACCTAATGGTGGTGGATATGGTCAATGTGTTGCTATCGGCGAAGGTAAAATAGCAGTATCAGACCCATCACGTATAAAGAATGTTCCGGGTGTATCACCATCACCGTACCATGGAGCTGTGTATTTATATGATACCTATAAAATAAATTCACACGAAAAATTTGCTTTTAATTTAGGTATGGATACAGATATGGGCAAATATAATGAAAACAGACTTGATGATTCTGCATCTTATACAAATAGATCCGGCAGTTTTACATTAAGGGGTATGCTTCCAGGTGTTAGAGCTTCAGAGCTTGTTGAACCGGGAGGTTCTATTTTTATTGATAGTAATTCATTTGTTTATTCTGATGATAGTACTCAACCGGGATTACTAATAGATACTGATAATATTACTATAACAAATGCTGGTATTATAATGGGCCGTGGTGGTAATGGAGGTTCGGAATGGTTGGGAGATTCTAATGGTAGGGATGGTAGTCCCGCGATTAAAATCCAACCGTGGGTTTCAGGCACAACTATTATCAACAGGCCCGGCGCCGTTATTGCAGGCGGTGGTGGCGGAGGTAGTGGTAAAGCTGGTGGTGGTGGTGCTGGAGGCGGCCAC
>Ga0181574_10000077_pt1 | contig 84661 bp, 76 predicted proteins | sample 101ome_24_FD_145600 | JGI IMG/M metagenome (GOLD analysis project Ga0181574, IMG submission 145600) | Coastal salt marsh microbial communities from the Groves Creek Marsh, Skidaway Island, Georgia - 101410AT metaG (spades assembly) | ecosystem: Environmental > Aquatic > Marine > Intertidal zone... | reverse complement strand
ATGAGTATACCATTTTTTATGACATCCTCGTCAATAACTCGGAGAATATAATGACAGAAGAAGTAAAAGTAAGCGAAATCGTCCGCGAACGATTGCAAAAAAATGGCGTAAGATTTTACGCAAATGACAACATTAGTGATCATATTAGTGAATGGGAACTGCAAGAAATACAAAACGAACTTACATACAAGTTTCAAGATGTATTAGATACACTTATTATTGACACTGAAAACGATCCTAACAGTAACGAAACTGCAAAGCGTTTGGCAAAAATGTATATACATGAACTAATGCGTGGACGTTACTACAAAAGGCCTAATGCTACAGCCTTTCCTAATCACACAAATGATAGATATGATGGTATGCTAGTTGTGCGAAGTGAACTAAAGAGTGTTTGTTCACACCACCATCAGCCGGTTAGCGGTGTAGCCTACATTGGTATCATTGCAGCCGATACACTTATTGGACTTAGCAAATACACACGTATTGCACAATGGTGTGCTAGACGTGGCACACTGCAAGAAGAACTTGCTATGGATATTGCTAAAGAAATTATGAACGCTACAGGTAGCGAAGATGTTGCCGTTTATATCCAAGCAACACACGGATGTTGCGAAAATAGAGGCATTATGGCACATAGTTCACTAACACAAACAACTGTGCTAAAAGGCTGCTTTAGATCCGATCCAGGTGTTAAAAAAGAATTCATGGACAATATCAAATTACAACAAGGATATGCACCAAGATGACAGAACCAGTAGATGTAAGTAAAAAACACTTTTATATTAGTTTAGTTAAGAGTGCCGTGCGTATAGCAGGATGTGCTGTATGTTTGTATACAGGCAGTGTAGTTTGGTTAGCAAGTGGTTTTCTTGTTGCTGAACTACTTGGTATTGCGGAGGAACTGTAATGAAGTTACGCTATAGTGAAGCATTTTATAGTGTGCAAGGCGAAGGTAAATATGTAGGAGTGCCCAGCGTATTCCTACGCACTTTTGGTTGTAACTTTCGTTGCATGAATTTTGGACTTCCTAAGGATAAGAATCGTTGGGAACAACATGCAGAAGGCAATCGTTACAATCCTGAAGTAAAAGCATTGCTAGATGCAGGCATTCATGAAACTACAGAAAAATTTGAGGATTTGCCTATTATTCATACAGGTTGCGATACGTATGCAAGTATCTATCCAGAATTTAAGCATTTTAACAAAAATGCAGAAGTTGATGATGTTGTAGAACATTTGATTAGTTTGTTGCCAGAAGGCAAATGGACTATGGATAACGGTCAAGATATCCACTTGATTATGACAGGCGGGGAGCCTCTTCTTGCTTGGCAACGACTTTATGTTGAGTTGTTTGAACACCCTAAAATGAAAGATTTAAAAAATGTTACATTTGAAACCAATACTACACAGATGCTACATAAAGATCTACTCGATTATCTCGAACATAACAGAAGAATTCAAGTCACTTTCAGCTGCTCACCAAAGCTCTCCGTATCAGGCGAGTCTTGGGATGATGCTATTAAGCCTGACGTTGCTCTTCAGTATTCCACTGTGGATGGCAGTGATCTTTATCTTAAGTTCGTTGTTGCTGATAAGGACGATGTTAACGAAGTTAGCAAAGCTGTTGCTGCGTATCGCGAAGCAGGGGTTGAGTGCCCTGTATACCTTATGCCGCTCGGTGGTCGTTCGGAAGAATACACGCTCAACGTCAAAGAAGTTGCAGACCTCTGCATGGAAAGAGGGTGGCGCTTCACACCTAGACTCCATATTAGCTTATTCGGAAATGCCTGGGGAACATGACGAAATCAAAAAATACTCCAAGGGCGTTCATACCGAAGAACAATATGAAAAGATAAGGAAACAATTATGAAACAATGGCTTAAAAAAATTACAGGTATTGAAGCAGAAGAACAGCGTATTGCAGAAGAAAAAGCAAAAGTGGAAGCTGACGAGATGAAACTGCTTAAAAAGAAGGATCCAAAAGCATATGCGACACGCCGTAAGGAGCCTTGGGTAAATGTTTTAGATATCAAAGTTAACGATGAAAATGTGCGCAATGGATTTTTTGAATTAGATTGGAACGAATATTTTATAGCACAGTTATTAGAAGCTGGATACGGCGAAGCGGCTGATCCTGAAGAAGAAGTGGTTGACAGATGGTTCAGAGATATAGTATATAATATGTTAGAAGCAGAAGGTATGGACACCAGTAGAGGAGCAGGATATATAAATGTTATTCCTATTGATAAAGGACGCAGTGAGGTGTCGTAATGCGTGATGACCTTATGGTCCAACAGCAAGTGAAAAGTGTTTGGCAACACATGGTTGGCGTGATTTGCCTTAATCAAACAAATCGCAAGCAGGTTAAGCGTGTTCTTCCTGCTTTATTTGCTGTTTGTCCTACACCAATCCACTACTTAACAACCACTCCGGATACTGTAAAGAAAATTATTCAGCCATTGGGCATGGTAAATGTTCGTGAAAATAGGCTAAGGAAAATGTCAAAAGATTACTTGACATGGGACGGAAAAGATGCTACAGTATTATATGGAATTGGTAAGTATGGCAGTGACAGCTATCGCCTATTCTACAAAAACGAGATTCCCGACAACGTCGGTGATCATGAACTGAAACGCTATATAGAAGAAGAGTTACATGGCAACATACATTCTAGTTGATACAGCAAATACTTTTTTCCGTGCTCGTCACGTAGTTCGTGGCGACATTGACACAAAAGTAGGCATGGCAATGCATATTACACTTAACAGCATTAAGAAGGCTTGGCAAGACTTCAAAGGTGATCATGTGGTGTTTTGTTTAGAAGGACGTAGCTGGCGTAAAGATTATTACGAGCCTTACAAGCGCAACCGTAAAGAAGCACGTGATGCTCTTACTCCACGTGAAGCAGAAGAAGATAAAGTGTTTTGGGAAATCTTTGACGAGTTCAAAGATTTTGTTAGCACCAAGACCAATTGCACTGTAATGCATAATACAGTTCTCGAAGCAGATGATCTTATTGCAGGCTGGATACAAAATCATCCCAATGACGATCATGTTATAATTTCTACCGACGGCGACTTTGCACAATTAATTGCTCCTAACGTGCGTCAATACAACGGTGTTAGTAACACAACTATTACACACGAAGGTTATTTTGATGACAAAGGTAGACCTGTTGTTGACAAGAAAACTAAAGAAGAGAAGCCAGCCCCCGATCCACAATGGTTGCTATTTGAAAAGTGTATGCGTGGCGATACTAGTGATAATGTGTTTAGTGCATATCCAGGTGTTCGCAAGAAAGGCACTAAGAACAAGGTGGGGTTGCTAGAAGCATTTGCTGACAAAGATACTAAAGGATTCAACTGGAACAACATGATGCTACAGCGGTGGGTAGATCATGAAGGTGTTGAACATCGTGTGCTAGATGATTACACACGAAATGTTACGCTGTGTGACTTAACTGCACAGCCAGATGATATTCGACAAGAAATTGACAATACAGTTCGCAATGTAGAAACAAAACAAATTAGTCAAGTCGGTATGCGTCTTATGAAGTTTTGTGCTCGCTGGGATATGCAACGTATTGCAGATCAAGCAGCAGCATTTTCTGAGCCTTTACAAGCAGGATATAAAGTATGACATTAAAAGCAAAACCAATTTTACAAGACAAGTTTTGGATTGTAGAAAATGCAGGTGAAAAAGTAGGAACTCTAAGCAAAAGCGAAGATGGATTTGTTGTTACCACAAGTGGCAAAACGGACTTTTATAAAAGTGAAAACCAGCTTCGTAAAACATTTGGAAAAAATTTCCTGATTGCTAGCATTCAAGAAAGCCCTGAATCTGCAAATAAACTAGAAGTTCATGGCTATCCTACTAGAACACAGCCATACAACAGTATGTTCGATATCAAGCAAAAACTACCTCTCTTTACTAAGAGTGAAAAGTCTAAGAGTGTATATTGTGCAGGCTACTATCTTGTAAAATTCAATGTCAATTGGTTGAAAAGTTTTTGCCCAAAGCTAATTACTATTGAGCGTAACGAATTTATAGGTCCGTTCAAAACAGAATTTGAAATGAAAGCAGCATTAAGTAATGTCAATCGAACCTCTTAATACTCAACCATTACAGCAGTTGATTGCAATGGTAAAGCAGGCTGATGCAAGTCGTGCTAAAGAGGTTAAGATTCCTATTGAGCAGGCAAAAAATATTGCCTTTGCTTTGGGAATTGCAATGGCAAGATTGAACGGCGACATGGAAAAGTTTATTAAAGAAAATGGCGGAAGTAACGAGGATATTATTGTAACAATGGGCAGTTCTTCCGCTGATTGGACATAATAAAAAACTACCATATAACTCCTAATATGATAAATACGTATATAATGGAGTTAAGATATGAGTAGACCTAAACCTACTGTTTTATTAGAATACACCAATAGTGCAACCTATAAGTGCGAACAAGTGCTAGATGCGGAAGCAATATGGGCAGTATTCTATAAAGGAAAACCATTTAATTTAAAAAGCAGCAATGCTATTACAAATTATCCTGGTCCTAAATATAAAAAAACAAGTTTTTCTAACCCTGGACATGCATTTAATCTTGCTAAAAAATTAAACGAAATGTTCAAGTCGGATGAGTTCGATGTTGTAAAACTCACTCAAGGCACAATTTTACAAAGCAATGACTGATAAAATAACATACACCAAACTATTTTTACGTATGTTAGGACAAAGCACAAACGAAAGTAATGTTAAAGCAATGCTGCCTGTATGGTGGCATAATACACGCAACAAAGATAAGGGCGGATTAAGATTAACAGAAGAGGGCTACGATACAATTCAACAAATTGAAATCACTACATACGATATTCCTTTTCCAAGAGATATGACTATAACTACTCAAGTGATTATTTTTTTAGATCAATTTATAGATTGTCCGTATTATCTTACCAATCGGAGCCTTACGGTTACACACGAAAAACGAGCAGTTGAATTGACTCTTTTTAGCGGCGATATAAGAAAATACGGAATAACAAAAGCTCTTAATAGGCAAAAAACAGATAAATAATATAAACGTGGAGAACAATAATGTCAGACGATATCAAAAAATTTATTAACATCCTCAAAGAGGATACAGCTATAGACGAAGCTAACAATCCTTTATTCAGATTAGTATACATTCCATTAGACGAGCAATCTGAAGATTATCGCCGGTTCTTGGTAGATTTAAGTGATTTAATGAATCGCATTACTCCAGGTATGTCAGAGTCTGAACAAATAAACCTAAACACTATAAATGACATTATATTACATTTAGGCGAAGGCAAAGCAGGAGCCGGCATCAAAATAGGCTGATGCGCATAGATCTTCACGGACAGCACATTCATACAGCATGGCAATATTTCAATCGTCAAGTCACAGCCGCTTATTATAGCGGACACAAAAAGTGTCACGTTATTACAGGGCAAGGAGCGATGATGCAGGAATTGAACATATGGGCAGACAATCATCCCCATATAAGAGAGTGCATACAAAATCCAAAAAATCCTGGAAGTTTCAGCATAAAATTACAAAAAAGAGGTTGACCTCTTAGGTGTTATACACTATATTATTTGTATAGGCACTGAAACAAAAGGAATACGTTATGTCAGAAGCACGAGTTCTTACACCGAAGAAAGCTAAAAACGCACTGCAATTTGCTATGCGTAAACAACGCCCCATTTTCCTTTGGGGTCCTCCAGGTATCGGTAAATCCGATATTGTTGCACAGATTACAAATAGTCTGTCTAATGCACATCTAATTGATATTCGACTGTCGTTGTGGGAACCCACCGACATCAAAGGTATCCCCTACTTTGATGCCAATCAAGGCAAAATGGTTTGGGGTGCGCCAGCAGAATTGCCCGACGAGGCAATGGCTGCACAATATGACCACATTGTTCTTTTCCTTGACGAAATGAACAGTGCTGCACCGGCAGTGCAGGCTGCGGCATATCAGTTGATTCTGAATCGCCGGGTAGGTCAATACAAGTTGCCCGATAATGTTATCATTGTTGCGGCTGGTAACCGTGAAGCAGATAAAGGCGTTACATATCGTATGCCTGCTCCACTTGCTAACCGTTTTGTGCACCTTGAAATGGGTGTAAACTTTGATGACTGGTTCGAATGGGCTGTCAACAACAAGATCAACCAAGACGTTGTAGGTTACTTGCAGTTTGCTAAACAGGATCTTTATGATTTCGATCCTAAAAGTGCAAGCCGGTCGTTTGCTACACCTCGTTCTTGGTCGTTTGTAAGTGAGTTGCTAGAAGATGATCTAGACGAATATACTACAACAGATCTTGTGGCAGGTGCTGTTGGTGAAGGTCTTGCAGTTAAGTTTATGGCACACCGTAAAGTTGCTGCAAATATGCCTAATCCTTCGGACATCTTGTTAGGCAAAGTAAAAGAGTTGAAAACGCAAGAAATCAGTGCCAAGTATTCCTTGACTGTGTCTCTCTGCTACGAACTCAAAGAAGCCAGCGATGCAAACGATAAAAAGTTTGACGATAAAGTTAACAACTTTTTGCGTTTTGCAATGGACAACTTTGAAACAGAGTTGGTTGTTATGGGTATTAAACTTGCTCTTACACAATATGCTCTTCCGATTGATCCGGACGAAGTTGAATGCTTTGATGAGTTCCACGATCGCTATGGTAAGTATATCCAGGCTGCACGTGGGGCCTAATGAAGCCATAAGGTGGACGGAGAAATCCGTCCACTTTTTCTATTTAGAGGTTGACAAATCTTTTAAATATTGCTAGTATGAAACATAGGCACTGAAATTAGAGGTTATCATGACTGCTAAAGACACTCAAAGTAAACTGAAACAATGGCAACCAGATCCTGACATTACGCCCGATGCACTCGAAGCAATGCGTGTAGAAGTGTTGGATCGTATTGTAACTGCTCGTGTTGGGCTGCTTCTACGGCATCCATTCTTTGGCAACATGGCTACAAGACTTAACATCCAAGCAGCAGATGAATGGCTTATGACTGCTGCCGTAGACGGACGTAATTTGTTTTTCAACACTCAGTTTTTCAACGCAATGGATAATAAAGAAATTGAGTTTGTTATTGCCCATGAAATTTTTCACATGGTATACGATCACTTAGGTAGGCGACATGATCGTAATCCGATGCTATATAACATTGCAGCAGATTATATTGTAAACAACGAACTGTTAGATCAAGGCATTGGTGCGAAACCAAAGATTGTAGATTGCTTCCAAGACTTTAAATATCGTGGCTGGAGCAGCGAGCAAGTTTATGACGAGCTGTTTGATCAAGCCAAAAAGAATGGCGAAGAATTTTTGCAAGAACTAGGAGAAATGCTAGACGAACATTTGGACTTGGAAGGTGACGGTGATCAAGAAGGTAAAGGCAAGGGGCGTCCTAAATACACCAAAGAAGAACTTGATCAAATTAAAGACGAGATCAAAGAGGCAATGATCAATGCTGCACAAACTGCTGGCGCTGGCAATGTTCCTGCAGGGGTGCAACGTATTATCAAAGACCTTACTGAATCCAAAATGAACTGGCGTGAATTGCTACGTCAACAAATCCAAAGCACTATTAAAAGCGATTACACATTTAGTCGTCCTTCACGCAAAGGCTGGCATACCGGTGCAATCTTGCCAGGCATGAACTTCCAAGATACTATTGACATTTGTGTAAGTATTGACATGTCAGGTAGTATCGGCAATGCTCAGGCAGCTGACTTCTTAGGTGAAATAAAAGGTATTATGGAAGAATACCAAGACTATAAAATTAAAGTATGGTGTTTTGACACTAGCGTTTACAATGAGGACGATTTTATTGCAGACGACGGCCGTGATATTAGCGAATACGAAATTGCCGGAGGTGGTGGCACCGATTTTATGGCAAACTGGAAATACATGAAAGATCGCGATATTCAGCCTAAAAAATTCATCATGTTTACAGACGGCTACGCTTGGGATAGCTGGGGCGACCCTGATTACTGTGACACTGTGTTTATTATCCACAGCAATCACGATAAAAATCTTGAAGGACCGTTTGGTGTTACTGCTCACTACGAGGAGGCTGCGTGAAGTTAAAAGATCCCAATCCTTTAGATATCTTGCGACTTAGGAGGGTAAAATTTTGCCCTCCTACCTTTGCAACTACTGATGTTGCAAGGCGTTATAACTTAGAAAGAGCAATTTGCGAATGGATTGAGGATCATTTAAGCGGACGTTACTTTTTTGGACAAAATGTAGGTTTAAAAGAAGACGAACAAATGCACAGTATACAAAGTGTATACACAGTTGGTTTTGAATCAAAAAAAGAATTAAGTTTCTTTCTACTTGCTTGTCCACATTTAAAATACGAATAACTAGATTTAGGTATATACAACATAAGGAGAATTATATCAATGACTGAAGCACAAGCTCAAACTAATAGCAACGAATTAAATATTCAAGATCTTGCATTGGCACGTGCAATTATTGAATTGGCTACTGAACGTAGTGCATTCAAAGCAAACGAATTAGCCAATGTAGGCTCACTTTACAACAAATTAGATGCATTTTTAAAAGATGTAGAAGAGCAAGCTAAAGCTGCAAAAGAAGCTCAAGAAGCTGCTGCTGCTGAAGCTGCTGCTGAAACAAATGGAGAGACAAATGGCGCTTAAACATGTAGGCAGAATAGCCTCTAATCAAAAAAAAGTAATCGTTGCATACAGAGTAGTTCCTGGGGAGCCAGAACATTGTCTTATCATTCCTACTGAGTCTCTTGATTCTGGAGAACATGATGCATTAATGACAGCAGTTGAATCAGCTTCAGGTCAACAGGCTTACGAATTTGCGGAACAAATGTCACGCACAACTTTGCCTGATGGACGCAATATGTTAGCTGGATTTCATACCACAGGAAAGATGAGTAAAGTATCAACTGAATTGATCGAAATGACTCCTACCACTACGTCAAGTGTAAAACTATCAGATTTAAATAAAATTGTTGCAGAGCAGAAAGGCGTTACGGTTGCAGATCTAGCTCTTAAGGGACCAGATGGCACAACAAAACAACCTGCTCCAGTCGAAGAAAATGTAGATCCTGTTGCTACTTATACTGAAACAGCACCAGTAGATGACGGTATTCTTAGTGATGCAGACCTTGCTGCTCAATACCGTTCACAGGCAGACGCACTTTTCAAAGAAGCAAAAGCCCTTAGAGAGCAAGCAGAAGAGCTGGTTCCTACAAAGAGAAAGTCAGCAGCAAAGAAATCTACAGAGAGTGCCTAATAGAAAACCACAGCACGGAAAAGATTATTGGGAAAATATATTTCGTGAAATTAACATGGACTACATCCCGCTAGACTATGTTAACACTTTAGTGGTTACATTTCAGGATAAAACGATTTGGGAAATTGATATGATGAATCGGGATCTTGGTGACGATCCCGAAACTGTTCTAGACGAATTTTTTAATGAATACGAAGAAACAATATCAACTGTAGATTTTAGACTAGATTTAGAACGACTTAAAACTGATATTAGTAAGCGAACCAATCGGTTTTTAAAACTCAATAAATAGTGGTATGCTGATAAAAGAAATAGATATCGATATAGACTATACTCTCATGCTTGACGAGTATAACAAATTAGATATAGATCAAAAACTTGTTGAAGCAGACCACCTAAAACAAATCGCAATACAAGCTAGATCCGAGTGTGCTATTGAAAATCAACTATATGAATCTACAGGAAGTTTATACTACGACTGGGTAAACTATGACGGCAATGGCGATGTTCCTTTACGCACTGATATGCTTGTTGAAACTGAAATAAATCAAACCTGCGACTATTTCAAAAACACATATTTTGATACCATTATAGAAAAAATTAAAAACGCAGGTTATAATGTGTATAGAGGCAGATTTATGAAAAGTATTTACAAAACCTGTTTGACTATGCACAAAGATCCTTCTCCAAGATTGCATATTCCTATATATACAAACGATGATTGCTTTATGGTTATCAAAGATAAGGTATTTAGATTGCCTTTTGGAAAAACATATATAGTTGACACTAGACAACCACATACAGCTATCAATGCCAGCAAAAACAATAGAGTTCATCTTGTTTTTTGTATTGATAAGTTTTGATAAATCTCTAATAGTGATAAATATATAAAACACCACTGTAGGAGAAATTTGATATGGCATTGCGACTGAAACGAGGAAGCACAGCTGATAGAACCCAGCTTTACTTTGAAGAAGGCGAACTAGTCTATGATATAGACCTTGAACAAGTATTTGTAGGTAATGGCCTACAAAGCGAAGGCGGCTCTATAGGAGGAATAGCAGTTGGTAACGGCTCCGGCGGTGGTGGCAGCATAACAGGCATCGAATCTACAGCAACAGGAACTGTTCTATCACTTACTGATATACAATCTACATTTACAAATGACATATATCTAGATACAGGAACAATATTAGCCGGCCCTGGAGATATTGATCTTACAGGTAGTATATCAAGTGAATCCAATATTGAAGGTGTAAATGTTATCGCTACAGGTGAATTTCAAGGACAGGTAGTTGGTAATTTGGTGGCTACAGATACTACTGTTCTTGTAAATGCTGCAACAAAACATTTTAACGTAGCCTTTATGGAAGGCGAGGGTGACATATCAATAGATAATGCTAACACAGGCAACTACAATATTAATGTATATTCAGATGATGGCTTCGCAGCACTTGATCTTATGCGTAGATCGGCTGGCGATATTTCTGCAGATCCTCTACAATATGGTAGTATATATTTTGGAAGAGAAGATTTAAATGGTGCTGTAACCACTGCAGGTATAAATGGTGGTAATGATTTTATAGTTTTTTATTCTGATTCAACTAGTGCTTTTCCTGAATCATCAACTATGATATGGAGAGATGAAAAATTAGGTTTAGGCACCCAGACTCCAGCTCAGACACTAGATGTAAGGGGCGGCGGAGTATTTACTGGCACTGTCACAGCGCCTAGTTTCGTAGGAAATTACAAAGGAACACTTGTAGCAGATGATAGCACAATTTTAGTAGATGGTGTAAATGGCGAAATTCCATATGCAGTGCTAGGTGCAGGAACTGCATCAGTAGGCGATGTGTTAAAATTTGATGGTGCTAGCTGGATTGCTAGTGCAGATTTACAAGGCTCAGGCGGTAGTGCAGCGACGGTTAGCGGCGCTACACAAGCAAATCCGGTTGTTGTAACAACAAGTGCAGCACACGGTTTTGGTGATGGACAGAAAGTAACTATTACTGATGTTGTTGGTATGACAGAGCTAAACGGTAACAGCTATTTTGTTGATACTTTAACACTTGATACCTTTGCACTTTACAGTGATGCAGGTTTGACCAGCACTGTAGACGGAACAGCATATACAGCATATGTATCTGGAGGTAGTGCAGCACCTGCTCCTGCCAGTGACGCAGTTACACTTGATGGACAATATCCATCATACTACTTAGATTACAATAACCATACAAACACACCTACACTAGCCGCAGTGGCTACAAGTGGTGCATATGGCGATCTTACAGGAACTCCTACATTGTTCGACGGAGCATTTAGTTCGCTTACAGGAACACCTACTACTGTAGCAGGATATGGAATTACAGATGCAATTACTACAGCAGATGTAGGGTCGTTCACATTTACAGGCAGTGTCTTAGATACAAGTGACAGTAGCCAAATTACCATTACACCTTCAATGCTGATCAGTAGTGATCTTACAGTCGAAAATAATCTTACTGTTACAAACAAAATTACAGCAGATACAATCGAAGTAGAAAACATTATCACATCCGGTGCAGGAACTCCTGAACTTGAGTCAGCTACAGATATTTTACTTACAGCAGGCACAAGAGTAGAAGTTACACAATCACCGTTTAAATTAGCAAACTTGACAGATGCACAAAGAGATGCATTAAGTGCTGAAAATGGTGATATGATATACAACACAGATGACAACAGATACCAAGTATACCAAAACGGTTCTTGGGTAAGATTAGATACAAGTCCAATAGTTTAAGGGAACAGCATGGCTGAAAAATATTACCAGTTAGGAACACACACTGCCGAACAATGGCAAGCAATACACGACGATTTATGCGGTGCAACAGATGGAATAGCAAATATACCCGACAGAGCTTGCACTTGCACAGACGATAAAGAAGGCAGTCCTACAAGAGGTATTTTTCTTTTAACAGACGAAGAAGCAACGGCTTTAAAAGCAGATGCACGTATAAAATGGATAAACATCGACTATACAAGTTACCCCGAAACTTATAAACCGCCACCAGAAGAGTTACAGTCAACTCCTGCAGAAATTTTAGAACGATATGCAGGAACAGTCAAAAACTATAGAGAGTTTGAAACATCAAACACACTACCAGGCACACCAGATGCAACAGATATAAACAGAACAGGATATCAATTGCTTCGTCCAATGCAAAAGCTAGACCCGTGGGTAGATAATTCACAAGCAGATAATTATGTTTACCCTAGTAATATATCGCAATATGCTGACGGTAGAGATGTAGACGTAATTGTTGCAGACGACGGGGGTGGATGGATAGGGCATCCTGAATTTCAAAACAATTGTTCAAATAGTGTTGCACCAGCGGACTATACAGGCGGAAACAAATTACCAGGCAACGGAACGTGCGATGTATTAGACTTGTGTTTAGATGCACCATATTATTTAGATCCAGAATACTTTGATGCTGATGCAGGCAATAGATTGACAACACGTTGGGACGGCACAACTGTTCCTGTAGAAAGTTTTGCAAGAGGATGGTGGAGTAGCACAAGCAATCGCAGTAGCGAATTTAATGCAAGACATCCTAGCGTAGGCACTACAGCGACTATAGATTCTGCATATACAAGATCTACTTGTAACGGTAGCAACACTGCACAGAGCGCTGTAGGCACCCACTGCACCCCTTGTATGGCACTTACATACGGCAGAACGCAAGGATGGGCATACAATGCTAATAAGTGGGTATTAAACTTGTATGGAGCCAGCGGTGCTGATATTGAACCCGGATTTGATATGCAAAAAATCTTCCATCAGTCAAAACCAATTAATTCAAAATACAAAACACAAGATCCTACAGTAAGTTCAAATAGCTGGGGATATAGAGCAAACAAAGGTGGAGTATATTACCACTTTAGAGGCGCTGATCCAGTGGCATATGGCGGCACAGGCGACGAACCAGAATTTATTTCTAACATGGGTGTCACAGGCGATTTAGGGCGTTGGAAAAGCGAAATGAAAACCAACTCGCTAACTACAGCCCTAGATGAACTCATAGATAGTGGTGTGTTATTCGTATGTGCTGCTGGAAACAGTAATCAGAAACAAACTAACTGGGGACACCAAGATTTCGATAATTATATCGCAAGTAATAATACAGACACACTAGAAGAAAGTAGTTTTACAGAATTTAGCGTAGAAGTAACAGGATCTACTAACAGACGAGGCTTTCCGCAACAAGGTGGCAAAACCACAGGTCCTACTGCATCATACACTCTTGATGCAACAAACAACGGCAGTGTTGCATATACATTGAGTAACGGCAATGATAGAGATGGTTCTGTTGCAGGCGATAATGCAGATATAAGGATAGCTGCTGGCGATACAATTGCTATTACCAACAATGCAAGTGCAAGTCATCCAATGTATTTCAAAACTGTGCAAGGCACTGGCACAGGAGATCAAGTTACAGGTGCAACAGGGCAAGGTGCTAATAGTGGTGCAACAATAAGTTGGACACCTACCGATGTAGGTATTTACTATTACCAATGTAGTGCGCATAACGGCATGAACGGAACCATTACTGTTATCAGTGCTCCTGTTTCTTACAAAACTATTAACATAGGTGCGCTAGACGATGATTATGATACTAGCTCAGGTAATAGAGAGCGTAAAGTAAATTACAGTGATAGAGGCAATGGTATTGATTTTTACATGCCTGCAGATGGAACATTAGCTGCAAACAGAGCTTATACTAGCGAAGGACGCTATCCTGATGTATACCCTGGCTTCACAGCCGACAGTGGTAGTGGTTCGGGTGTGCCAGAAGATTGTGCTTTCAGCGGAACAAGTGCTGCCTGTCCTGTTGCAGCAGGTTTTATTTCTACTCTTGTAGGCCTGAATAGAAACTGGACTTATACTGATGTTCTTTCATATATAAACTCTTTAGATAATCAAGACTCTAGCGATTTTTATCCAGGAACAGAATCTACTAGTTCTACAGATAGTAACTGGAATGATTATAATAGTTTAGAAGGCGGCTCAGCAAAAGTAGGCTATCAAGATGGAACAAAAATCCAACAAACTACTTTTCCGAGAAGAAACACCACAGTCAAACAAGGTATTACTATTAAGAATGCAATCACTTTTAAAAATGCACAAAGATTTGATCGTGGATGATATTATAAAATAATATCACCATTTAAAATATCAATATCGCTATCCATTTGTGCCATTAGATTTGCTCTTCTTTCGTATCCATCTGGCAATGATCCTTTGTGTTCTAAACTATTATTAACAAAATAATAATGTCCTGGCTGCAATTCTACTTTTCCAGTTCTAAAATACATAACAACAGGATCAATCGGTATCATTAATCTAAATCCATGCATTAATGGTGTGGAATGATCTCTATGCCATTTTGTATTCCATCCGTTCATTGCAACTACAAAATTTTGCCTAAACAATTTAGATTGAACTTTACTGTATGCCTCTAAAATACTATTAGGTATATTAGGGTCAAGCTCTGCTGTGCCAGTGATATTTAAACCTGTGCTATCATAGGTTTCTCCCGAAAATCCTACGTATTTGAGGTAATTCGCCGCTACACTAGGCGGAACTTTATATATATCCAACCGTTCTTGAAAATAATGTTTTTTTGTTTCTTTAAACGTATGCATGTCGTGACGAATTTGTTCATGATCAATTGGGTCAATATTTAATTTTACAACACATCCATATTTTTCGGGAGTATTACCATATTTAGAAGTAACCGGTAAAGTTTCATATTCTCCCATTGGTAAAATATTTTCAGTCATTGTGAATTTTTCAATTTCCTTAAAACGTTTAGGAATATCATAAACAAAAACTTCTTGCTCTACCTCATTAACATTCCAGGCACCTAAATGCTCCATTTGCATAAAATAATGCAAGTGCCTTCCAATAAGTTTTCTTTTGTGGTTTTCTATGTTTGCTCTTATACGAGAGTTATGCGGCCAGTGACACATTATTACCTTAGGAATATTTAATTCTATTGCTCTTTTAATATGACCGTATAATGCACCAAAGTCCTGATACATCCAACTGTAGTTTTGCTTTCGATAATTTTTCAAACAGTATACTAAATGTCCTGCACGATAATACTCTCCGTCAAAGAAGGTTCCGCCAGATATCATTGTTCTATCTTCAGTCATCAAAACTTGTTCAATGCCACTGTTTAAATATTTTATATCACTATATTTGTAAATATCTTCTAAATCTTTATGCCCAGCAAATTCGTCATCGTAATCGCTCTTGTATTGAAATTTGCTTAAATACGATGCAGATATACCAAAATCTTCTTCATATAGTCTAGCACGGAAATCAGTTACTTCTTTGTCATTAGGCAATAAAAAGTGCATTTTGCGCCTCTTGCCAATTATTTACAGTGAGCTCCCACTTAACCATTACTCTAAATTCTCTTTGATGTTTATGGTTTATGCCAGTATGCCACACATCGCCGCGAAACAAATGAGGTGTATGATCAACAAAATGAAATTTATATATTTCTTTTGTTTTTACATTATCTTTTAAAAATATACTATTTTGGACTTCATGATAGTAAAAATCATGCTCCTCAGGCTCATACCACACTGTATCACTTTGCTCATCGCAATTTATTAAAGGCCAGTTTACGCCTGCTTTAGAATCAAATTCGCCAGGACCATCAATATGTATAGGATATGTTTTTACTACTCTATTTGTTTTGAGAAAAAAGAAATAATCTTTAAAAGCAGGATAAGCTTCACGTAATCTATCAAACACAGGAAAATCGTCAGCATATATTTTGTGTCCATATGCGTATCTGTCTTTTTTATCTGTAGTCACTTCATTGTATACAGATATAAAATCATTTGAACTTATGTATGCATCTAAAGATGGAACTGGTATTAAAAAATCAGTAGGGTTGCCTTCTAAATTTGTATAAACATCATTTAGGTGCTTTTTTATACGCTTGTCCATATCCATTTTCATATCCCCAATGGTCTATCCATGATTGTCTCACTGCTGCTATTTTTTCAGGATCTTTTTTCATAGTTAATTTTTCTATTAAAAAGCCTGTAATGTCCCATTTACCGAAGCGATAACTCCACGGATATATGTGATGATACAAATGATTACCTTCGCCGAATGTATAAAAATCTAGCCACCAACGGTCAACAGGTTCTCCATCTACGTGAGGTCCGTAGATTAAAACATATGCACTTACCACAGCATATAAACCAGGCATAGCATACAAGAAAATCCAAAATCTAGGATCAAATCCTCCAGCTAATATAGATCCTAAACTTAACCAGAATATACTAATAGCCACATGCATTTTCCAATAATTCCTATGATACCAAACTAAGACAGGATCCTTTAATTGTTCAGCGTAGTATTCTTTTGGTAACTGTCCCCAAGCGCCACTAAAGATATATTTTATTCCATGTTGAGGATTATGACTATCCTCTGCTTCATCACTAAACTCATGATGTCTGATATGATACGCTTTCCATGTTAATAAACTTCCAAATCCCTGGTAATGCACTAAAAAGTCTAGTATCGGTTTCAACCAAGGTTTTGGCTCGTAAGTTTTATGGCCATAATACCTGTGACAATATCCATTACCTACAAGGACCTCAAACCAAAATGTTACAAACAATCCTATAAGTAACCAGTTCCAAGAAAAGAAAAAAGGAATACTTAACACTCCAATAAGAAAACTTATATTCAATGCTTTTATGCGCCAAACTAATGGCGTCATTGTTCCCGATCCTATTGCACCTTTAATCATTTAAAATCTCCTGACTATCTACACTTACAATTAAATGTATTCTTTCTTCATCACCGTCGTTAGTTGCCCAATGCTTTACTCCTGGATTGATAAACCATACACTACCATCTGCTGGAAAATGTCTTTCCTTTGTTTCACCAGTAGTTGGATCTATTCCTCCAAAAGTGCAACCATCATTTGTTATAATAGGTATATGCAGTCTAACACCATATTCTGTATTATAATCAATATGTGGATCAATTGACGATTTGGGCATTAAATTTGCAAATCGTGTGCGGTGAACAACATCTCTACCAATAGTGTCTAATACATAATTAAAATATTCTGGCACATCATCTTTGCGCTTCCTAAAAAATCTTTCATCAGCTTTTGGGTTGTTTTTTGCAATTTGATTATCCCATCGTGTTCCTGATTTTTCTTTGCGTTGAGATAAATTGTAATTCTCATCAAATCCTACCAAACTAATTTGCTTATAGCTTGTTTGTTCAAAATCTAATTCGGTAATACAAGTTACACCCTTTAACTCGTCTTCTGGAAAAAACATACTTGGTAAATTAGTATATGTTTTGCACATGTTCGAATATTCGTTACCCAGCCCGTCCCAGACTTTATTTGAAGTAAATTCTTCATATGCTTCCACTAACAGTTTTGGATCAAACTGAAATTGTTTAAGCTGTTTGTATACAGGTAATTCGGTTCTTTTTTTCCAGGTATTCATCTAATTCCTCTAAGTTTTTAAAAAGTATGCCGTATCTTATTGCATAATCTATCTGCCAAAAAGACAACTGATTAGGTTTGATTCCTATGCCTTTCCAGCCCATATATCCTCAATTTGCATCTTTTGTTGTGTATTTAGTTTTGAAAAAAGTTTCAATAATTATTCCTGTGATATCCCATTTGTGTAATCTTGCTTTATTAGGATGATCGTGATGCTCCTCATGGAATGCATCACCCCAAGTCAATATTGCTAATATAAAATCATTATGCGGCTTGTTTTTCCTGTGCGAAGTGCTCAAGATAGCTGTGCCAAACCCTATCACTAATGCAGCAGGAAATAACCAAGCATAAATTACAGCAAACGGGTCAACAGCATAAAGACATACAGCATACAATATATTGATTAAAAAATAATATTTGCGCTGAAACCTATAAAATGTATTTTTGAGAATGCGGCCTGCATATTTTGGATTAACGTTTGCAAACATAGTCAAAAAATGCACTCTAAATTTTCCTAAATAATCTGGGGAGTGTGGATCTTTTTCTGTATCAGCATATCTGTGATGCGCTTTGTGTATTGCTACCCAATCAATAGCAGGTCCAGTTAAACCAATTGTAGCAAACAATACAATCATTTTTTCAAACCATACCGGTGCTTCAAAACTTCTATGAGTGACAAGTCTATGATATCCCATTATCATTCCTAAACAACCATTTAAAAAATAAATTAAAATTGCTATAATATAATGATACCAATCTGCATATAACAACATTGGTATAATACTACAATAAGCAATTATTTGTAAAATAAAAATAGCATGAGAATATTTGATCATTTATTGTCCTATATTATGTATTTAATATTTTTTCCAAAAATTCAATAGCATCGCCTACAGTTCTTATATGTTCGGCATCAGTATCTTCAATTGTAATGCCAAATTCCTCTTCTAAATCCATTACAATCTCTACGACATCAAGACTATCGGCGCCTAAGTCGTCTATAAAATTAGATGATTCAGTCACTGAATCTTTAGCTAATGATTCCTTTATAACTTTTTTTACTCTTTCGGCTATGTCAGTCATATTTTATTCCTTTCATTATATATACCTAGATTTTACTGATTTACTTTCCTTTTAGGTATCTTACTATCTGCACTACTTACACAACTATTTGTAATACAGGGCATTGCTTTATCAAACAATTTAAATCCTGTTTCTATATTTCCCAAAGGCACGTCATGACAACTATAGGAACGTTTTATACTGCCATCAGGTTCACGTATAATAATACCTTGATAACCTGCATTACAATTCCATCCTTTGAATTTGTTGAAGTTAAATGCATTAAAACGTTCTGCTTGATCCATATACCATGCCTTGCCTTCACTATCTCTAAATTCTACTTGAAAATGCCATGGCACACTAGCATCTGGCTTATGCATAACATCTTTTGGTATTTCAAATTTAGGCTTAGGACGATCAGACCATTTACGTTTGCTCTCTGTGTATGCACGTTGTGGCATTCCATTCCAAAGTCGTTTTAAATCTTCTTCTTTATATCCGTCGACCACACGTGATGCAGTAGGATCCGATTGTGGTTTGAGGGTAACGTTGATTCCTTGCTCATGAAAGAACAGTGCATTTTCCCAGTCTCTTTCAAACCATTCAGGCACCATAACCATGTTAATTGTAATTTGAACATCATGCTCTTGACACAGGATTAACTTGTCTGCAAAGTCCTGCATCTTCTCCTTTGTATCTAAATGTTCTGTGTGCAAACTTGCTGTAATACTTGCTCTATGAAAGGGTTTTGCACGTTCTACATAAGTTTCAAACCATTTCATATTTCTTGAACAGTTTGATGTCATATGAACACTGGTATAATTAGTGTTATCTACATCTTCAGCAAGGTGGCTAAGTATGTCCAGATAACCGGGATGAAAAGTAGGTTCACCCCCACTAAGGCTAAAATGAAAGCTATTAAATCCGTTATTCCGGGCTTGTCGTTTAATTTCATCCACTGTGAGTAAACAGAGCTCGGTAGGTCGGTGGTCTTTACGATCACTTCTGGCGTAGGGCCAGCAGTAAGAGCAACGGTAGTTGCAAAATCTGCCCAGTAACCAGGATACAGTAAAAATATCACGATACAGCAAAGTGCGTTGCCCAACAGACACAATATTGTCAAAGGGGATTTTGGTGAAATCATAGTTACTCCATTTTAGATCTTCGCTCATATTATATTATACTAACCAATGCTATTTTTGTCAAAGTTTTTCTTTTAAAAACTTATCTCTCTTCTTTTCTGCACATACATGCTCGCAACGAGGTATACGTTCATTATCTGTCCAACTAGATTGTATGTCATTCCATATTTTGCCGTTCATTGCCTGCTCAATACTAACATTTTTTAAATTTATATCATTTTCGTAATCATGTTCAATCAATAAATTCTCAAATTTATCATGTATAGCACCGCTTACAGGAAACTCTAACATTTTACTGTTTAAGTGACAACAAGGTATTACATTGCCCATATGATTTACAAAGATCCTTTTTTGATTGGCATACTTGCAACTAATGCAAGGACGAGGCTGAGGATTTGGATCTCTTTTTTCTCTTTTGTGTTTAATATCTTTTGTATCTTCTCTATGACTGATTATAGTTTTGAAATCTTTAAACCCTTCGTCTTTTGCTTGTTTTTTTGCAGATTCAAGTTGATGTTCATTATGCTCAAAACTAATAAATTGCCATACACTTTGTCCGCCTGCTTTAATAAAAGCCCTAAAATTTTCTTGGACTTTTTTGAAATTACTACCTTCTCTATACACTTCAGACAGTTCATCACTACCATCAATGCCCCAAGTTACTCTATGACTTTTAGGCAGTATTTTTGCAAGTGTTTCCCACCATTGTGTTGTTCGTAAACTACCATTGGTGGCAATATTGATGTGGCAATTCCATGTTGCAAAGTGTTTTACAATATCAAAAAATTGGGGATGGCTGCAAGGTTCGTCTACACTTCCGCAAAAATTAATTATTCTTATGTTTGGAAACATTTCTTTTTTAAATTTATTTTGTATTGTTTCTAAATCTAAGTAGGTTGTGTTTAAAATTTTATCTGCATGTTCCGATAGGACTCTAAAACAGCCTTTACACCTGATATTGCAAAAACTGGTAAGTTCTATATCTATCCATTCTAGTGTTTTAGTAGACCAAGCGTTATTTTCCATTCAACCACTCGCAAATTCTTTTATCCAAATAATCTTCATAAGACTGATTACGACTTTCATCAAATAATTTTACCTCTTTTAATGCCAGAGATTGGTTTGTATTGCATTTTTCTTTTGCATTTTTAACAACTTGTTCTAATCTTACCATAGTTTCTTTGCCATATTTGTCAAAATTGTCTAAAACAAGGCAGTGTGCTTGCTCAAGTAAATCATAACTTAAATGCCGCAACCCTGTGCCTCTGGTATTAGGAAATACCTCGCTGAAAAACACATGATATTCAACATTTAAACTTTCCATGTAGTCTAAAAAATCAATTGTGCTAAAAACATTAAGTATAGAAACAACATAATTTATGTGCAACATTTTTTGAGGCATGTGTTTGACATATAATTGTAAACTTGCATCAAGCTGCTCAAATGTTGCTGGATGCCTGATGTATTCATATACTTTTCCAACTCCGTCTATACTAAAAGTGTGTCTATTTTTAAATTCTTTTAATAATCCAATAATTTTATCGTCAAAACAAATAGTATTGGTGTGAAATTCTAGCGAAATATCTTTTGCATAGCCTTTGTCAACACACATTTGTAAAAGATCTATTACTTTTCTATCGTAAAATGGCTCGCCGCCTGACATTTTTAATGTTTCTAAGTGTTGTATATTTTCAACAATCCAGTGCCATTGCTTTGATTTTGCGCCATCATATGGAAAACTAGTATACCAACGTCCATTTGTTGCTTTTAATATTTCTCCATACTTACCATTGTCTTTAAAAAACTTATGATCTTTTTGTAACAAGTTGCTATTTGTAGGAGCACACATTCTACATGCTAAATTACAAACATTACTAATACTTAGATCTATTTCTCGTAATTTAGGTTCAAAATTTACCTCATCGGCCTTCATATATTCTCTATAACTTTTAACGCCTCTGTCTTCTGCTTGCCAACATACCTTACAGGCCGAATCTCTTTTACCATTAAGTATGTTTTGTCGCAGTTCTTTCATACGTTCGCTATTGAAAATTTCATCTGGTGTTAAATTTTCTACATTAGGTATTTCAAATCTTTTAGTTGTATCTTCAAATCCGTCATCTAGCGTGTTAAGCATCATACAGCAAGGCGTAGCACCTGATAATTTTCCATTTATAAATTCTTTAAATGCTAATGCCCTAAAGGGCAATGGGCAGTATACCTTGTCTATGTCATTCATTTGTGCCAAAACTCCGGTTGCATAGGATCTATACTTAGCTCATTAATTACTAAATCTTTTGGTTGTTCAACTATCCATTTTATATATTGTGCTGCTTTGTCAATATCTAGTAATTTTCGCTCAGGATGCTTTTCTGCATTGTTACTCAATGTTCCAAAACTAATGTAACTTACTTTTGGTCCACTTGCCCAAACACCTGTCAAGCCTAATGTATTTGAATAATCTTGTAATGCTTTCTTTTCAGCATTATACAACCATGCGCCACCTTTTTTAACACGATCCGTTGTGCTGCCTATATTTATTATGTGACAATTATGCTTTTCTAACACACATTTGTGATATACTATGTTTAAAAGCGTAGTCTGATTAAATTTAAACAAAGCAGCACAATTTACAAATATATCATGATGACACACAAGGTCAGCAAGCCTTTCTTGGTCGGCTTTACGTCCGAAATCAAACCCGTTTTGTCTACTGCAAAATTCAGCATCAGGATATAATTTTGCTAAAGCGCCGGCAACGCCTTCTGTCTTGTTACCTGTTATAATCATCTAACACTCCTAAATCTAAATGATTTCCTAAAACTTCTAAAAATTTATCTTTGTATAAACTTTTTGGAGCACACAGTCCACAACCGCATGTTTGTTTCGGACAAATAACAGTTGGCAAAGTTCCGGATTCCATTTTTTTACGTAAATCTTCTACTAATTTTTTACCTTCACTAATTTTACCAATAGGTCCTCTAGTTTTATCAAACCGAGCTTGACAGGTTTGATGATGGTAAATGCTATCTGTTTGTTGTTCTAAATGTAGGAAGAACCAGTTTACACTGCAATTCCAGCCCTTGAATTCTCTAAAGTCTACAAAAGTAGCATTTCTACTTTCCCCATCTTTGCTAAGACACATTTCTCTACTTCCGCAACACGGACGTCCTATTGTTAATCCTAGTTTTTTACCTTCTGATGTCTTTTTTCCTGCCGCACTTAAAATATTTGTTTCCTCAGCTGTTTCATTTAACTTTTCATTTTTGTATTTCCAATAATTTTTCATGTAATCTAATTGTTCATCAGTATATTGATGAGCAAAATTACTTTTACTATCTGGCTCTTCTCCTATAATTCTAGGAACGTAGCTAACTCCAAGCTCATGCAAATAATCACACAACTCTTTACACTCGTCAAAGTAAGCAGCATGAAACATTACATTGACACTTACAGTAAATTCGTGTGATGGACCTTGTAAATAAAATTGTTTTATACGGTCCTTAACCTGTTGTTTCAGTTTGTTATCGCTTTCGGCATGATAACTTACAGTAGCATGTCCAAAATTTTCCATTACTGCTTGGCCCATCTTTTCACTCATTGCGCCATTAGTAGTAAGAGCGAAACCTGCATACCAACTATCTGAATATTTTTCTTCATACTGCTGTTTTAAATACTGTGCGAATGGAATAAAGTTTGGATTTACTGTGGGCTCGCCACCTGTAAAACCAAAACTTGCTTTTTTTATCTTTAGATAGTTCATATGCAAATCTACATATTCAAATAGAAAATCAACATTATTTTTAAGTTCTTCAAGTGTAGCATGTTTACTAAAATTGTCATGCCTATGCGCAGGACAATAACTGCAATCATAATTACAGCGTCTGCCTGTGTCCCAAGTTACTTGAAATACCTTTCCGGTAAGTAAATCTATTGTATCAAAGCTCATATATTTCCTTAATTACATTTTCAACTTGCGATTCTGCCCAGGTTCTTTCTTCGCACCACCAACATTCGTTACATATTGGAATATGCATACCGTCTGAATATTCTGTAAAATCCTTGCAAACATCAGATACTGCATGATTATGATTTATATCTCCTTCACAACTGCGTGTTGTATTATATAAATCTAAAATCTCAAAAATATGATACTGAGCTACAATCCAATCTTTTTTTACAAATCTAAAAGGATGAGCAAATACTGTATTAAGTTTATTTGCATAAATCCACAAGTCTATTAGCTTTCCGTCTGCTGCATCTTTATCTCTATTTTGCATACGATCACTGCGAGTATCATCTGGATTTTTACTAGTTGCATTAAAAACTGCATCTAAGTTATAATTCCATGATGCAAATTTATTAAAACTACCAACAATTACTTGGTCCACACTTCTGCCGTTTATTATAGGACCAATAGCACCGTGTTCCAATTCTGGAGGTATAAAAGTAGTATATCTATTTGCTAATATATTTGGGAATAAATTACATAGATAATTATAAACTTCTAAACTTACATACCCTTGCCATGGTCTAGTTTCCCAACATCGTTGATATGTAATTACATCAATCTTTGTATCTAAATTATTATCCGATATAATTTTACAGAGCAAATAAGTAAGCAAACAACTATCAGCGCCGCCGCTCAAATTTACGCCAATACGCTTCCATTTTGAATCAAACATTATGTCTAATCCATTTATATTTGTTCGTATCAAATCTTTGTGCAATTTGTCATATAGTTTATTGTTTTGTTCAAACATTTGAATATATTTCGCCTCCAACTAGTTTATAACTATCTACATAATCGTTTATATTTTTAGTTTCTAAATTGCTTACTAACATATCTGTGAATTGTCTCCAATATTCGTCACTGTTTTTTACAGGATTTTGGAATAATTCTTCTAAACTTATTAATAAATTTTTAAGTGCTACAACATCATCCCAAGTATTATTGTTATATGTGTTTAATAATTTTGTTTCATTAAAATTTTGATAGCGTTTGTTTGTAAATTTTTTTACAATATTTTTTGCAATCGCAATTTCTCCGTTGACATGTGACTCAAATTTTTCATATAACAATGCAGGATTTTGTTCCTTTTCTAATATTACAAACTGCACTGTATCACACTCCAAATCTATTACTGCTTTGACTAAATCAGATAATTCCATTAATTGCACAATACCAATATAACATACTAAATGAACTTTGTCAGCATATTTTAAATGTTTAATTGTATTCCAGAAAGTATCCCAAGTATGCGGATTATAATATTCGTGTAATTTCCTACCGCTATATAGATTGACAGTTACAATGCTGGAGTTCATAATGCATCTAAAATCCTATTTTTATTTTTTATAGCCCAAGCCCTTTCATCACAATGAAAACATGCTCCGCAACCATGAAGTGTTGCTTCGCAACTCACTGTTTTTTCTAATAAATCTGTGATACCGAAATAATCATAATGTGCAATAACCCAATCCTTTTCAATCAAACCAAAAGGATTTGCCTGCACAAAATTTGCACCAAACTTTTCAATTGGCGCAACTACCTCTAGCTGATCACCTGCTGTCAAAGTTTCGTGTTTTCTATGAACAGGCATAGACGAAAGTTCTACTTCAGGCACAACATTACTACCATTATACATTACTCCTAATTCATAATGTCTTGCTGCCCAGGTATTATACTCCATAAAATGAAACAATTCTATTTTTGCATCCATTTCAATTAATTCTCTTGGTTTTGTATAATCATCGTTGAACATTAACATGCTAACAGGTGTAAACTCATATGCAGTTGGCAACATTGTCCAAAGTTGAGGTTGTATAATCTGCGGATATCTCTCTGCAAGATCTTCATACACTGCTGTTTTAGCATCTTCGTTCCATTTATTATGTTCCCAGTGGCGTGCAAATGTAATAGGAAATATTTTTATATCACAATCTGTTTTTTTGATAGCTTCGCAAAGCAAGTATGCTAACAAGGTGCTATCTGCTCCCGAACTTAAATTTATACCAATTCTTTTTTTAGTAATGTCAAAGTATATTGGAAATCCATTTACTGTAAAATGGGGAAATCGATCAAAAAATCCTATACGATTATAGAACTCCATAACTTGGCCAAAGCGTTTGCTTTTTACAGCTGATATATCTATTCCGTTTCCAAGCTCAAACATTATAATATGCCCTTTTCTTTGCAATGGCTTTCTACCCAATCAGCCTGCCATTTATGTCCATCTGTATAAAAATGACCGGCCCAGTCTTTTTTAAAATCTTTGTTACACTCTTCTACAATATTTTTTTGGGTAAAACAAAAATCTGTATTTGCTTTGACATAATCTTGATAAATCTCATGTTCGCAATCAATTAATTCATGGTTTAGCTTACCATAATGTAGCTGTGCATATTGTCTTTTACCTTTATCTGTTTTCCAAAAAGGTGACGATAATTTAAATTGATTTAAAATAGCCGGAGTGACAACTTGTATATCCTCTAAGCTGTAATTAAAATAAGAATAATTGTTAATAATTGTCCTATTGTTTAAAAACTCTTTTTTATCCGATAGCCAATAAGTGATTCTACCAGGAGTGGTTATTTGAAAAATAATTTTATCATATTTAAATTTTAATTGCCTAAACAAATTAATTTGGAACAAAACACTAGAGCCCATAAAGGCATAATTATCGAATTGTATATTTGGATATTTTGTGCTGAGTATTTTTACCCAAGATATTCCATTATCTATTTCTGGAACACCGTGTGTATAACTACAACCAAATATTGCTATTTTCATTTGAATATATCCTTCATTTCAGGAAAAGTTTCGTCAAAAGTTATACCACGCTGTTTGTCACATAAATCTAAAAACTCTTTCATTTCAGGCAATCGTATACTCCAGTCTTCGCTTTCCATGAATGATAACATACCTTTTAATCGTTTTATACCATAAGGTGCAGCATCAAACATTTCTTTGGTTATTTTGCCTTTGTGCCAACTAGGAATACCCAACTCCCAGTTTTCTTGCCACCAAGGATAAAACTCTTCATACTTTTTACGCACTTTTGCTTTGAACCATTCGGGTAACACTTTTACATTTAAGTGCGGTGGATGGTAAACAAAATGATAATTTATGCCTCCTGCACCAAAAGGCCACATGTTTATTTTACTAAATTTTTGTTCTAGTTTCCATTTGATAAAATCTGGCAAGTAATATATGTTCAGTGCTTGCACTGCACATGCAATGGTAATCTCAACATTATTGCTTGTTTCTTTGTCTAATTTATGAAATACTTCTTCTGTGCGTTTCCATTTACTTGGGTAACGTATATAGTCATTCATCTCGTGTATGCTATCTACACTATAATGAAACCTTACAAGTTTAAATTCTTTCCATAAATCAAATAAATCTTCTCTCCACTCAACTCCGTTACTGTTATATCGAATTTCCAGATCTTTTGCATATCCCATTTTAATTGCATGTTCAAGTATTTCATAATGTTCCTCTATAATTAGGCTTTCGCCGCCTGCAAAATAAATTTGCTGCATACTTGGCATCTGCTCATAAAACTGATTCCAGAACATAGGGTTCTGTTTGTGCCAATTATAACTACTGCCGTTTGTGCTGCCTTTGTCTTGCCATTGCATTGTCTCTTTTAGACTTTCATTCTGCACAGAGGGAAAAATCTTTTTGTAGTCTTTGATCCAGCCTGAACTATCATGTGGACTACACATCACACATGCCAGTTGACATTTTGTTCCGAAACGCAAATCTATATATGCCAGATTAGGTGGAACTTCGCCATCCTCTGTTGTATTTGCAATAAGCTCGTCTACATCAGTGCGCTGGCTCCAATAGGCAGTTTCCCACATGCGTTTTGAATTATGGCCTGCTGCTTCTTCTTTGTAGCACTTCAAACAACTAGGAGGCTTTTCGCCATTCATCATTTGCTTGCGCACATTTTTCATATACTTGCTATTCCATGCAGTTTGAAAATCTGTTACATTAAGATTGTTTGGCTTGCCGTCATCAGTCTTAAGAATACCAACTTGTCCACCATGTTCTTTATCGTTTGTAGGGCCGACGCTGCTTGCATTTGCTGTGCAACAAACCCGCATACTTCCATCAGGCCTTGTGCTTAAATGCACCCAGGGTAAAATGCAAAATGTGTCGCTAACTCTGCTCATAATATTACTTACCTAATTATCTACGTAGTTTATTTCGTTATGATAGGCTTTGTTTTTTGCACAGGTCCTTACACATCTTGTAAAATGCAGTTCATGATTAGGATCCCAACTAGCAGATAAAAGTTTGGCAAACCAAGGGTGCTGTCTTATTTCATCAATACTATAATGCTTTAGACTATTCCAATTAGGTTCGAAATTATTTAATTTAGTAACAATGTCTTCTTTGTTTTTAAATGCACTATCCCATAAAAAACAACAAGGCCACATAGTCTGGTCGCTAGCAATAAAAATCTCGCCTTCGTGTATGTATTTACATACAATAGAATTTATAATATTTTCTGTTTGTATTTTGTCAACTTTACTGCTTTTATATTGCTGAATGAATTTATCTAGATCTTTTACTACGGATTTTTTACTGTGTTCTTTATTTCCGGTTGTGGTAATTTTTTTTGTAATTTTGTCATTCTTTTTTCCTATCTGCGAAATCCACTGATGGTAACTGTTACGCATACCTGTGCGAGTAGCAAAATGAAATTGCAATTTGTTTGCATGTTTTTTTGCATTTTCTAATTCATGCTCGTTATGGTCAAATATAATATAAATCCATGTTGCATGTTGGGCAGGAGCCGACTTTGAAAAAGCCTCTATGTTTCGCTCTATTATATTCCATTTGGTATTTACACGATATATATGATTGGTTTCTGCATGGCCATCTATGCAAAAATGGATATGTAATAAGCCTGGGTATTGTGTTGCAATATTTCCTAATTGTTGCCACCAATCGGCTGTATTATATCCCCCATTTGTGCTAAATTCTACATATCCGCCTTTGTCAACCAAATAACGAGTCATTTCAAGGCAATCTGGATTGACTATAGGATCACCGAGAACTCCGCAAAATTTAAATTCAACACCTGCATAACTGTCAGCAGGAAATATCCTCTGCAAATCTTGCAGCGAAAAACTTTGTATTCTCAGTAAATCTTTATTAAGTGTTCTTGCACAGCCAGGACAGGCAGCATTACAATCACTGGTTATTTCTAGTTCGACTTTTTTTATCATAATATACGCATTTAATAAATATATTTATGAGCAACTTCTTAGACCCGAAAATTATTGGTCAAAACAAATTTTGTGCAGCGCCTTTTACTAGTGTGTATATAGGTCAGTATAATGAAATACGAGTTTGTTGTGCATCGCCTACTGCAATTGGTAATCTAGATGAAAACAAAACTTTAGAAGAAATAATTAATAGCAATACAGCACAAGATATAAGGAAAAATTTAATTAAAAATACATTTCATTCTGCATGTAAGCATTGTGCCGGCATAGAATCTAATACAGGTAAAATTGCTAACGAAAGATATGATAACAATAGACTAGGACTCCCTACAATTACTGATGCTGTATTAAATACAGACACAAACGGTTTTATACATTCACAAAAACCTGTATGGTTAGATATTTTATATAGCAACAAATGTAATTTTGCATGTATGGGATGCAGTGCCGATTTAAGTAGCACAATTGCTAGCAAATATTCAAGTGCATATAATATTTTGCATGGCAAGCCAGAAGATACCAAAGTCATAAATGAATGGCAAAACAACAATGATAAAATTATTGACTACATCTTGCAGCACAAAGATACTATACAAACTCTACATATAAACGGTGGCGAGCCATTTATGCAAGAACCTGTGCATGAACTGCTAGAGGTATTGCTTAAAAATCAGTTAAATAAAACCATTCGTATTTGGAGCCATACTAATGGAAGTATATCAAAATACAAAAGCGTAGATGTAATTGAACAATATTTGGCAAACTGGGGTAAAAAGGCTATCATTACCCTCAGCCATGACTTACACGGCGAAAGAGGAGAATACATCAGGTATGGACTCAAACAAGATAAATGGAAACACACATATAATAGATTGAAATCTGCTAATGTTGAAATCAATATACAAACATGTTATAATGTTTTTAATGCATTGCATATGCAAGAGTTATACGATTTCTATAGATATGAATTAGATTCCGACGATCATTTGGTGCTAGGTCAATGGAGCGAACCGGTTACATTTAGTGCCAGAATACTACAAACAAATAAAGATTTATTTGAAAAAGCAAATAATATCTTAGATAGTATGCAATATAAAAAGAACGATTTTGCCTGGGCATACAAAATGCACAGTATAAAAAAGTTTTTAAATTATACTATTCCTTCTGATAAAATTGAAATATATAAAAAACGTTTTACACAAAGCATAGAAAAATTTGATTACTTAAGAGGAACAAGTTTTATGCAAACATTTCCTGAATTGCAATCTCTTATTTAAACTGCGCTGCAAAAGGGTCAAACTCCGCACCGCACTTCATACTACACACTTTTAACTTGCCATCTGCACAACTTGGTTTGTTCCAGCTGCGTTCTATATTATCAAATATGCCTGTGTCAAATACTGCACGTAATCCATGTTTTTTAGCACTGATTGCATCTTTGCCGCCTACGTCATCAATAAAGTTCCAAACTTGTTCAACCTTAGGATCTTTATGCCACCATTTATACATACGCCCGGCGGTCCAACAACATGGCAGTGCTAGTCCTTCTGCTGTTATAAAAAGACTTCCTTCATCTTTTACTTTGCAACTTATTTCTGCGCTGTCATAATATGCATCCATTGTTCCATGTTTTGTTTTGACTTTATCGTATTGTTTTATAGCTGCATTCTGATATTTTTCAACAGGCTTTTTAAGCTGTGTAGTTTTTTCGCCTTTACGATTTACTGCTTGATGGGATTCTTTCTTTTCACTGGTGGCTGTAACAAATCTTCCTGTCTTTTTTGCTACAAATTTTTCAAATCCCCATTCTTCACTTAACCGTCTAGCTTCTTCAACCTGATGTTGATTGTGCTCAAAGATTAAATAATCCCAGCGAGCTCTACCGCCTGCTGCAATAAAACTTGTCATTGATCGTCTAACGGAATCCCAAGATACACCCTGTCTATAGGCATCATTAGTATCTCTAAGCCCATCCACACTAAAAATAACAGCACCCATACGGCCAAATATTTCGGCCAATTCCGTCCACCACGATTCATCTCTTGCCCCCGCATTTGTATTCATACTCAGCCACATATTATTATTGTATTGTCTAAAGTAGCGAAATATTTCTAGTGTATCTCGTGCAACAATAGGATCTCCTAAGTTGCCGCACATATACATTGTATTTAACTGTTTTATAAATTCAGGCTCGAATATACGTTTACAATCTTCAAGTGTTAGTTCGCTTAAATCAATATGTGGATTTACTTCACCGCCATTTTGATTACGATCACACATTGGGCAACTTGCCTGACAATTTTGTGTATTTTCTAAATGAACTACACGTATATCTTCATACTTATACATCGTATACTAACTTAACATCCTTACCCGGTCCAACTTTACTTGGCAAATCTCCATATTCATTTATATACCATTCAATAACGGCCTTATACCACTTATGACTATTATGATGAGCTTTCTTATTGAATTGCCAAATATTATTATTAGTTGCTTGCATTGTGCTTAATGCCCTTGCACTTTCTTTTTGCAATTCCCTAATACTAAGATTATTTGTATCCAATTTTCATAAACCTTGTATAATTATGCAACCCAAGTTCTCCTTCATAAATTACTGTCTCCATTGGCGTAGATATACTAAAATCTTTTAATGAAGGTGAACAATTGACATGTTCCTCTATGTCCATATAATCGTTTGACTGTAAAACAACTAACTTACCTTTAGGAATTTTACCATACCAATCACTAAAATTTTCAATATGTTCACAACTAGTATTTATAATTGTGTCTGGAGAATCCCATAAGGCTTCAAAGTCATTTTCGCCCTTTGAAACAGTATAGCAATGTTCTTCAAAGTCGATATCATGTATATCTTGCTCTACGTGTTTAAATTTCCAACCATCAATAACCCACGGACTATTAAAGATTTCTGCAATTTTTTCAGTTGTTGGATCAATATCAAAATTTCTTATTTTTTCAAATTTTAAATTATTTTCAAACATCATAGTGGCCAATGTGCCATACCATCCTGCGCATAAAAATATTACACCTAGATCTAAATCAGCCTTAACTAATTCATTAATAAGCCAAAGTTTGCTTTCTAACTGTCCTCTACTGAAACAGTCTTCTTCAAACTCAATTTTTTCGTTATACATATATCTAAATGCAGCTACAAACTGGCTTTTTGTATATTCCTGCAGAGTATCAAAAAGCACCCAATAATTATCATATTCGATTATTTTTGCAATATCTCCGGCATTGATCAATCTATAGATACTGTGTATATTATCATTACACACAGCCTTTTTTAAATCATCTGCGTCGGACAATAACCTAAAAATAGCATACATATTTTGATCTATAACTGCTGCTCTTAAGTCATCGGCACTGCCGCTAATTTGCTGGTCGCCAATAATTCTAAAAAGGCTGTGCATATTTTTTTCTAGTATGGCTTTACGCAAATCTTCAGGTGCATCTACTATTTTAAAGATCGTATACAAATCTCTATCTACATAAGCCCTGCGTAAATTACTTACCCGCTCATCATCCGGATAAAGTAATTCAAACCTATCTAGTATTTTATAAATTTGCATCATTGTAATATTCCTCTAACCAATCAAAGTCATTAATTTTTTTCAATGCTTGTGTATTTCCTTTATTGTTTTCGCCATATTTTTTTCCATGAATAGCACCATTGATTGCTGCATCGCCATAAGGTTTATCAGCACCTACTGTAGTCCATATTTCTAATCTTTGCTGTGTTTCGATATCTTCTTGCCGATCAATTGATCTACTAGAAAGTTTACAACATTCTCTAAACGCACTTTTCCATGTTTCAAACTTTCCCGTGGCAAAATTAGTTGTATTACTAATTTCGTTTACTTCGATAAATTTATCACTAATGCTTGTTGTCATATCTAGTGCATTTGTATCCATGTCCATGGTAAGCTGTTTTGGAAACAATTTTACACCTCCATACCCGTAAACAAGCCCATTAATAGGATTTTTACTACGCCAAACATGAACATTGCTGTATTGCCAAACTGGAACTTGGTATTCAAAATTAAACCCCTCCTCTATGCAAGCATCACCATCCACAATCCATACCATTGGAGTGTCACATATTTTGGCTGCTTCAATATGTGCTTGATGAATACCTTTGATACCATGCACTCTGTGTATAACACGATGAGGAAATCTATTCATAAGATTTTCAAAATTTTCATCTGCATTAGGTTCTTGATAACTTATAAAAACTATATCATATGGCTTTGGACGACTAGCAACTATATCGTTGTCTTTTTTGCCTGCAAAAAATCTGTATTGCCATTCTCTTTCAGTAATAGTGGTGTGCTTGCTACACAAAATTATACCATCATTATATTTGCCATTCAAATAAGCATGGTGTGCATTTCTATCATATACATTAGAATGTTCAAAGTATGTGTCAAATTTAAAATTGGTATTTACTTCTACGGTGGTAGGTATTGTATAAAACAATTCTGTTGTAGTATTTTCTAATGCATGTAAATATTCTGTGTGTGTATCAACTATGAATTTATCATAAAATTTTGGAGTGCTTGCTACAATATCCCATTCTTTTCTACGAGCAATAAATCTATGTTCTATTTCCCGCTTTGAGACTTTTGCTTTTTTTGAAAATAGAAATACTCCGTTGAATAATTTTTTATCATTTACCAAATGTATAAAAGCATGATTTGTTTTTCTGTCATATTGATTGTTGTATGCAAAATACATATCAAATGCAAAACCACTAGTATCGATATTTGCACTTGTTCCCCAAAACATTTCTGTTTTTGAATTTTCTAGCGCATAGCAATAATCATCATAATTGTCTATTTTGAAACAATCATATGGTTTTGGATTACTAGCTACAACTTCAATAAATTTTTTATTTACAAAGAACCTGTAATCAATTTCCTTTTGAGATATCGCTGCTTTTTTTGGTATTAAACTAATACCATCATAATTGTCACCGTTTAAAAAAACATGGACATAATCCTGACTCCAGTCATCAGGAACATAGTCAAAATTAAAATCTTCACAAATATCCAAGTCAGGATACACTGCCCAAAAGAACTTTGTAATACAACTCTTTTGTGCTTGCTCAACTGAACTTACACATTTTAACATTGGAATTTTATTTTTCAACAGCAAAAATTCGTCTTTATAGAAATTTTTATCTGCAATTAAATAAACGTCATACATATTAGTAATTATAGTAGAAAATATTATTCTTGTCAAGATTCGAAATATGATAAATATATGCACAGGAGAATAAAAATGACCGATTTTACCCCAGGAGATGCATATAGAATTGACATAGTAGGTGCCGATAGCAGCATTATTGTTGATAGTTGGTCTAGTCAAATACGCGGAGATGTAGTATCTGTAGATGGACTTGTCATGGTAGATACAGGCGAGGGTAAATTATACGGTCCTCTTATAGGTAACATTGAAAATGCATCTGCAGACACTATAATCGATATAGATGGTAAATTAGCAGAAATAAATCTTAAAGGAGATGTCATTGGCATTGACGATAGTATATTAGTCGATAGTCATCTAGGGTTGATCCACGGGGATGTAAAGGGTAATATACTAGGAAGTGCTGGCGATTTGATAGTTGACATTGAGAACTATTCAATATACGCAGCACGTATTGAAGGCGATCTATACGGAGATTTTTATGGCAGTTTAGCCGAAGGGAATCATCTGCAAGGCGACTTTAGCGGAACATTCCAGGGCGTAATAACAGGTAGTGTAGAGGCCGATGTTGTAGGAACAGTTCATGGTAATTTAATCGGTGATAGTCATGGTATCCACAATGGTAAGATGATAGGCGATGTAGAAGGATTTCTGTATAGGGAAGAAGGCGTTCCTCTTACTGCTATCATAAACGACGAGCCTGTTTGGATTGGAGGTATAGTTCATCCTGATCAAAAAGACGGCACACCTATCATTGATGTAGCGGCACAGACTGCAAAAATATTTGGAGATATTGTTCATCCAGATGGCACCACAGTAGTTGAAATTAACACCCTTGAAACAATAGATCATAAAGCTACGTTTAAAGGCAAACTGCAAGGTGAAGTATGTAATAGTTTAAACCAAATAATGCTAACTGGAGAAAACAAGACTAATCTACTTGCTACAAACAATTGGATACAAATAGGCGAATACGGTTATGAAGAATTGACTGTTACTGGCAAAAATATTGTATTTAACTTGCAAACAAAACAGCATGAGGCTATGATACATATAAATGCGCACAAAGGATATTTGGATGCGCCGCAACCAGTTGCAGGCAATGACGGATTAGCAGTGTTTGGAGCAAACGGATATGATGGTATTAACACAAAACTAGGCGGTGCTTTTGGTGTATATGTAGATTCTACAAAACCTCATAACCAAGACAACCCATATATACCTAGCAAATTTGGCATTAGTTTAAGTGACGGCAATAAAATACCTAGTTTCACTGATGAAAATAGATTGGTTTTTGGTTCAGACGGGGTATTAGAAGTTCCTATTTTTAAAGCACAAGGAACAACATTTGCTCAAAGAGACGGCATGGCAGCAGAGCCAGGAATGATAATTTTTAATGTAAATAGTTCAAAATTCCAGGGATTTACTGGCATAGAATGGGTTGATTTACACTAAAAAGGTTGCTTATATATCTTTTTTATGCTATACTGAATAAAAAGGATCAACAATGAGTAAACTTTATTTTGGCATATGCCCTTACGGAACAATTTGCGATGTTTTCATAAACACACTAGCAGGTTGGAGTGATGATTGGGTGCAGCCATGCACTCCTGACATAACTAGCACCGGGCATCTAATACATAATAATCACGAACAATATGTATTAGATTTTACAGACAATAATCCAATGACATTTAGAGATATAGATTGGACTGACCGCTTAGGCGAAATCGAGTCATTATTAGAAAAATCAGATAAAAAGATTTGGATAGGAAATTTTAAAAGTAAACAAGCCCGCATAATAAAAAAGCATTTTGGAGATTATGCAAAAACTGTAGGCATAACTTACAAGCCTGTAATGAGAAATTTATTATTAGAAAATGTCATTACATATTATTCTGGTCTAACAAACGAAACAGATATGGAAAAGTATAATATTGGATTTAACACACGTTATTATACAAATAGAGAAAAATGGGATAAGTTGGTTCCTGTTAACTTTACACCCGAAGCAGATTACTCAATAGATATCGCAGACTTCTTTAATCCAGATAATTACATAGGTTCTATAGAATTGCTAGACGGGCCACGTAATGAAAAACAACTAGAATATTATTTCAAATGGCTGATCAGGACAAAGGAGAGATTAAATGAGAATAAGTAAAATACCAGGATGCGGAAGTTTTGGCGTATACATAGACGATGTTGACTTTAATAATATGTCAGATGATCAGTGGATGGAAATAGGTAAAATACATCTACAAGAAATGGTTACTATCATACGAGGAGCCAATCTTGACAAAAACAACTATTATAAATGGATGAGAAAATGGGGCAAGGATCGTATGACCTTTTGGGGTTTGCTTTTTCAAAAGTATCCATGGTGGAATGGCAAGCTAGATAGTATTATGACACATCCTGATGTAAGCGAAGACGATCGTAACAGTATATGGGGATTCTTCCGTGTTAGAGAAGGTGTGGGACAGGACATGGGTAACATTATACGTGTTAGCGGTAAAAAGGATGAATACGGTAATCCTATAGGCATGTTTGCAGAAGGAGAATTATTATGGCACAGCAACGAAAGCGGTAACATTGCATTTGCTCCAGGCGTTGCTCTTTTGGGCATGGAAGGCACCACTGCAAGTGCAACTGGATTTTTGACAACTGTAGATTACTATCAAAATGTAAGTGAAAGTTTTCGCAGCGAATTAGACGAAATGGTTGTGTTGCATAACTTTACTCCAGGTAAAATTAATCCTGGATTAAACAGTGCTCAAGATAACTTGATGTATAAAAACATGGCTCCAGACCCAGATGCAGAAATACCTATGGTAATACGCAGTCCAGGTGGACACAAAGGGTTACATTACAGTTTTAATACCGTTACAGGTATCAAAGGCATGAGCGATAACGAAGCTCGTAAAGTGCTTGAAAAAATAAAAAACGAACTGGAAGTAGATGAATATATTTACGACCATTGGTATCAGCAAGACGGCGATTTGTGTTTGTTTGATAATAGCATTACACAGCATAGACGCTTAGGCAGCACCGATAATAGATTGTGTTTACGTTATCAATACGATTACACACATTTGCAAGAGGATCCTTGGATGCCTTATTTGCAACAGCCTTTTATCGACAGTTATATAGACCGTATTACATTTGTTGTAAATGCAATGCAAAACAAAGAATTTAAATTACCCCTAAAGGAAAATTATGTGGAAAATTGAAACCTATGACGGCTCGCAAGATTTAACAAACTTTATGGCAGAAGCAGAAAAGAAAAGATACTACAATAATAGTGATCCTAACATGTTGCTTTCTGCCTTAAAAAACGAGGAAGAAGCAACACTTTTCTTGCTTTACAACAATAACAATATAATAGGAACAGTAGTAAGTCATAGATTAAAAGGGTTAGAAATATTAGGAAAAAATTCTTACCGTATAGGCGCAAGAATCTGTGTATTATCACATCTTGTGCAAGGTGATCGTTTGCACACTTCAATGCGAAATCTTAGAAATGCTCCTAGGCCGCATGACCATCCTAGTGCTCAATTTTTAATTCCGGCATGTATAGAACACTGTGGCAGAGATAATCCCTTATACATAAGCACTCATGCAAGTCCTATAGCTAAACAAAGAGCAGTGCATACACGATGGGCACCAGAATGGCGAAAACAAGGCTTTTTAGAAGATCCTATCGAATTAGAATACAGAGGAACGTTTCAAAGTTTTTGGAAATTTAAAGTTGACGCATATTACAAAGAAATGGAAGATGAGCGTTGGCCTGAGGCAGAAGCTGCACTTCCTCTGAATCTTTAAGTGTATTCTTTACAAAGTTTAAAAAATTCAAACATTTCAGGAAACGCTGTGGAAAAATTATTACCACGGCGTTTATCTTGTTCAGTAAAAAATTTATAAAAATCTGTTCTGCCTTGTATAATTTTGTGTAATGGATATTCTGTAGTCTCCATATAATCTACTACACGTCGAAACTTTTCATACTCAATAGTGCTAAATGCATCTTTACGACTATCATCGACATTTTCTTTAATAAACTGTAAATGGTCTTGCATGTAAGTCATGTAACTTTTTGGCAATATGTTGATATCGTATTGTAGTGGTTCTTTCAGATAAGGCGTGTCAAATCCTAACCGCTGCCAACGATATGTTTCTATATCGTTATACTTTCCACGCCATTCAAGTATCTTTTCTAGTAGTGTGCGAAATGTAGTGACGCTAAAGATATTAAATGTAATCATAAGTGTCATAGGAGCATTGGTGTTTCGCATAAAGTAATCTAAATTACGCTCAAACACTTCAATGTCTAATCCGTCACGTATATACTCTGCACGTTTGCCCCAAGTGTCAATACTTGTAAACATTTTGAATCGTCTAATCTTGTTGTTTGTCAACAAGTCGTTTACACGGTTTGTAAACTTTTCTAACTGTTTTGGTTTGCCACCTAAGTTGCTGTTACAATTAAGTTCTAAGTCTGGCTTAGGATCTGCATCCAGCATGTCAAATAATCTATAAGTGCTTTGTTGTATAGTAGGTTCGCCGCCTGTAATACGTAAAATGGTAAGTTCTTTACTTAATTCGGGCCACCACCGCCAAAATGCTTCTAAATATGGATTGTTTTCTTCTGGGTAAATGTTAAACCAATCAATGTCACATCTATGATTTTTTACCATATCATATGGGCCGTGTTGTTTTATTTCTTGATAATATCTGCTGCTGGCTTTTGGATGGCAGTATCCGCAACGAAAGTTACACTCGTTGCCAAACGACACTTCTAAATATTCAGGATTTACATCAAATTCGGCACCGCCTTCTTTTACTGCTGCTAATCTGTCTTTAAAAAATATACTTTGATTGCGTTGTTTTCTATCGCTTATGTAATCAGCTCCCATATTTTCTATATTCCAACAATACTGACAGCCTTTTGGTTGTTCTCCACGTAACATAGCAGCACGTTCTTCTTTCTTTTGTGCTGTATTGTGAATTGCACTAGGATTATCTTTTAATGCTTCGATATCAATCTTATGGGGAGCAGGGTGATAACAACTATGTGTTTCACCTGTTTGAAAATATATGTTGGCATGATACCATTTTGCAAAACAAAACGTAGGTGATATTTCTTTTGTTATACCATCAATGCGCTTTATTTCTTCGCTTTCGCTACGTTTCATTTTTTACTCTCTATCTAAAAACTTTTTGCTATTGTCTCGAGCTGGATTTTGATAGACAGTTTTAAAGAAAGCACTTTGATTAGCATTTAATGATTCAGCAGCGATAGGCAAATCCAGCTCTTCTATTAATTTATAACCAAGCTCTATTGTTTCTTCTTCCATTTGATCTTCATTAAGATCTTTGCCATCCCAAAAGGTGTTTAACCAGTCAAAGTCACGCACATTTACAAAATCCCAATCGGTGCACATTGTTTTATACAAACCTTCTCTCGCTCCGTATATAGCCCAACGTCCGTTTTCAACATCAGCACCTACCATAAGCCAGATGTATAAACGATGCAGGTTTTTCCAATGATTTTTGTAAAAGTCTTCTACATCAACACGCATACCTCGATCTAGTGCCATTTTTACACCTTCCCGGAAACCGGCACGCCATGCTTGATGCGGTGTTGCATTATTATATATAGTGCTAAAGGTTCCATTCATTTGGACATATTCGGTATCCCAACAAAAATCAACTTGTGCATGTGGATTGTCATCGGGTGCGTTTTCGTGTGTGCGCATATTTAACACATGCTGTTTCGGCCAGCATTTTATACCTCCATTACCGTATTGCAAACCATTAATAATATTATCAGCTGTCCAACTTATAACTTTGTTACTTAAATCTGTATTTTCGTCAAAATCAATCGACTGTGTCAAAAAAGAATCATGTATACGGTTATCACCATCAATTGTAATAAATCTATCGGTTGTAGATTTTTCAGCGGCTGCTTTATGGGCGCTATCGCTGCCTTTTACGCCGTGAATACGTTCGGCCCACGGAACTTTTTTGCACAAATCTGCATAGTTTTGCTCAGCGTTAGGCTCGTCGTAGCTTAAATAAATGATATCGTAGTCAATTACACGGAATGTGTTAGTCATTTATTACCTCGTGTTTGTATAGATTAAACTTACGCATAGTATAAACACTTACCTGTTTGTTGTCAAATTGAAAATTAGAATCAAACGGTATTTCTAAAGAGTCGTCAAAATTTAGAATAGTATACAAAACATTAGGATCATTCTTTTTTGTTACACTATAGAATTGTGTTTTTGGATCAATGTTAATAGATTTTCCTTGTAATTCAAGAGGAAGTTCTGGATCAATTTCTAATTTCCAACATAAATTTACATTATCTTGAATTACTTTTATATCCGGGTTTTCATTTCCTATAGTAGGAATTTTATACAAAAAAGATTCGCGCATAAAGGTTTCTTGATATTGCTTCATACTAACTAATCTAAAAACTTTTTCTATAAAATCATATTCAACTCTGTATTTTGTAAAGCTATCTGACCCATCTAAGAACTTAGTGACTTCTTTTAAATCTACTACCAGATTGTTATTATTTTTATCTTCGGAATTCTGTATTGATAAAATAGTTCCGTTGTTATCGTATACTATAAATCTTTTAGTCACAATGCTTACTGTTTCCATCAACTTATTCCTAAATGCTTTTCATAGGCTTGAATAATTTCCTCACTTACAAAATCTTTTTCAGTGTAGTGTAGAATGCCAGTTTGTGTATAGTTACCAATCTTGATTGTAAGATCGTCACTTAAATATGGTTCAACTCTATCTTGCCATCTATCAGAAACATATGTTTTCCAATTTTGTATACGAGGTTTCATATGTGTAAAACTAGGATATTTTACATTAGAATTTGTAATTTTGTTTTCTATATTCATTATTTTTGCTGCAATAGCAGCACTTACATCCATACTACAAACTTTTTGATAAATTTTACCGCCGGCATGAGCTTTATAAAATTGCTGCCAATTATTTGTTATCATTTCAAGCCATGTATAAAATTCATGTGCTAAGTTGCTTTTTTTGAAATAATGAAATCCCGAATATAAGTTTGGTAAATTGAATTTATTAAACGCTTGTCTATACACTGTATCGTCGACAAGCTCACCTCTGTATGAATAAACCTTACTAGTGTAAAATAAATCATAGTTTTGCAAAAAATCAAACCAGCTGGATATATCTTGTAACACAAGCATATCTGTATCAATTACAACAGTTTCGTCATAAGGTATTGCATGATATATTTTCCAACGATTGCTTATTTTCCAATCCTCGTGCTCTGCATGATCTCCCCAAGGTATTTCAACTATATGATCAAATAATTTTTTATATTTAGACGGGACTGGATCATTTGTTATTAAACATATACTAACATCTTTGTTAGAGGCATGTATACTCATTGCAGAAAGGCACGCCTGTAAAACATAATTATTAGCATTGTTTTGTGCTAGCATTGTAAAATTTTTAGTTGCCATTAATTACACGCTCCAAGCTAAATTTGTTCATAATATGTATATTACTTCCACTAAGTTTTACTGGTGTATACTCGCCTAAGCTGTTTTCTTTTTCTACTAACATATACACTATATCATTTGTAATACGTGTAAGAATGTCTTTGTCTAAACTGAAAAAGTTTTTTCCGGGAAGTTCTGCTGCGAAATTTCCTTTTTGAAATCCGTTCATGATATGAATAGCTATACTAAATGCAAAATCATTTCTATACATGGTGTTTTTAAATTGATATACATTTCTGTAGTGTATGTAATTTTCTCTTATATGGCTAACTAAATTAAAAAATATCTCATTCAGCTTTGTTTTTCTAAAGAAAAAAACAGTTGCCCAATAAAAATCAATGCTAGTATCGCTAATATGTTCAAATTCGTAAATATTTTTTCTATGTCCAACATGACTAGAATTTTTGTAAAGTAAAAAATCATTTTGCTGCAAAAAACAATTATTAAGTTTGTTATTGCAAATTACAAAATCTGTATCCATAACAATAGTTTCTTTATATGGAGACAAACGGTAACTATGCTCTCTACCAAAATTACGAAAATTTAAAGATTTACTATATAACGATCCATCATTATATTTTCTTGTATTGTTTATAGCTGCATTTTTTACTTCAATAATTTTGTCAAAATGAGGATATTGTTCTATGTTTACTTTTTCATCGGTTACAATACTGGTTGGCAAATCCATAAATTTGCTAATACGCTCTGCAGCATGCCTAGCTTGATTTAAATAATTTAGACTATCATTATTGAATGCAAACAGTAATACGCCTTTGCTCATAGATCCATAATACTCTCGACTGATCTTTGATTTTTTAATTTGGTATATTCTAACAAATATCTATTTGCTGCTTCAAAGTAAGTTGTAACTAAATTTTCAACAAACGGTTTTAAACTTTCTATTTCAATAGGAATTCCGTTGTCGTCAATTAGCACAGTTTGATCTTGTTCTAAATTTACAAGTGTTTGACAAAAACTAATCAATTGCTGCGAAACAGAAAATTGCCCGCCGTTATAATAATAGATTAAGTTTTCATGGTATTGTTCGCTTAACAAACGTTTTTGATTGTTTAGTGTAACCATATAGTTACTAATATCTAATGCTTTTTCTAGCCGCTCGTCCATAAAACCTCCAGAGAATTATACTAGTATTATATATTTAGAAATTTGTTTTGTCAACAGTGTTCTGATTAAAGATTACTGTTTACAGTTCCTACAGGAGCTGTTTGCTGGATAGCAGGATAAGTGGTTGCACTAATAGTAAATTCACTGTCTGGCGTAAATGTATAAAAAGTGCTGGTTAATAATCCAGTGACACTTTCATCAACTGGTGCGCCTGCTTCACCAGGTTCAATTTGGAATCCGGTTCCTGTATCGTCGTCGTTGAATCTTGCTTCTATTGTTAATGCAGTTGGATTTGAAGCATTATTAACTGCTAATCCTATTTCAAATTCATTGTTCACGTAAATATTCTGGCCGCCGCCACTTACATATCCACCAGATATAGTATAGATAAGTGTTCCGGCATCTTGTGCTGTGTTTGTGCTAAGGCTTGTAATTGCAACATTACTACCTGTTCCATTGCTATTTGCACTAATTGTTCTAAAAGTTAAAGGCGATGATGTAAAATCAGCACCTATTTGTATTTCTCCTGCTAGATTTAAAATTCTTGCCCAATCGCCATCTTTTGAAGTTACAGTTCCACTAGTGCCACCTGTAAGACTTCCGCTCCATTTTAACATACCGCCTGCATTAAAAAAAGCATTAAAAGCAGTTGATGATGCAAAATTTACTGTTACACGATGTCGTATTCTAGTGCTCCAGGGGTTAGTAGACCCATCTCTTGTGCTAGCAGTAGATACACCTAAATTTGTTAACAGTGTTGCTTGCGAAAAACTTGCTGTGGGAAAGTCTTGCGATACATTTGGACTAAAGGCACTTATATCTGATGCTATTAAATTCAAATCGGTAATATCACTATATTCAATAAGTGTGCCCTCAGCAAATTGAGTAATAAGAGCATCTGTCGAAACTGAATTAGTTTGATGAACATAGCATGCCTGAGCATCTTTAAATAGGTCTATATATTGTTGCTCGGTAACGGTATCACTTACTCCAGGAGTAGATCCGCCTACAACATCTGCACTCGTCGGAGTTCTGCCATATTTATTTACAACAGGTAGAATAACGCCCCTAAGGTTGTTATGTTCTATTGCTGTAATTGGATCGCCTTGGGCCATTAAATTTCCTCACTGTATATTATAACAAAGTTATATGGTTCTGTCAAATGGAGAAATCCAATCCTCGCTGCGCATTGCAACTTCAACTAAGTTTATTTGATTTTGCGCACATAAACTTTGCAAGAGTGCTATACTTGCCGACACTGTGCTAGTTTTCATGCTTCCGGAGTTATCAATACTATATGCTACTGTAGATCCTGGAGATAAACTGTTTAATCCACAAATTGCAAACCAATCACTTGCAGAACCAGCATCACCGTTATCTCTACTAACTGTTACAGGACCTGTTGCTATAGAATCACTAGTAAAGGCACTAGGAACTCTTAAATCGCCTACACTTGCACCACCTGGTGCTAACAAATAGAAAGGTCTGTTTGGCCATGCACTTCTAAAGTTAGTCCACTTACTTGCCATACCAGCATCAGTCTGACTGCTACTTTCATCACATACGCCAATACAAGTTGCTGCCGAAGTAGTAGGTATTGGCGCTGTTGCTTGATCGAAAGTTTGATTGTTTGTATAAGCAGCAGTAGGCACGTCAACATGAACTCCTATAGCTCTGTGCTGAATAACAACACTTGTTATTGTGCCTTCTACTACTTCGTCTGCCCCTACGTTTGCATCGTCTTGTAAATCAATTCTAAAACTAATAGATTGGCTGTTATTTTCTTTTGCCTTTATGTTCATATAATTGTTAGAATATACAGGAGCGCCGCCGCCTGTTTTGTTAAACACAGTTTGATAGCTGCCAGTAAGTTCATAGTTTCCAATTGCGCTTCCTGTCCCAGCTTGACTGTCTCCTGGATTTGCTTCGTAGGCACTACTTACAGTTTGGTTATATTTGAATTTTACCAAACCTATATCTTCTAATAAATTTTTCCAATCTTGACTTTTTGCAAAGTTTGCTGTTCCGCCTGCTGGCAAATCTTGCATGGAAAAATCTAAACGTATTTCTCCGCCAGCGTTGAAAAATGCTTTTCTATGATTTGCATTTTGAAAGTCTACTGTAAATTCGTGCGTAATTGTTTGAGGAGTTGCCGCACCGCCCCATGCTTCTGATACCGGCCTAACACTGTTCACTCCTGCTACTTTTGTTTCTGCAAATGTTGTGGATAATAAATATTTGTCTGCTTCTACATCTAGTAAAACAGTTTCATATGCAGTATGCAGTGCATCTGTGATTTGATCTTGATCTGTGACTTGGAATAGTCCAGCTGCTCCAGGATCAAACGCATTACCTATTTGATGATATCGAGCATTAGTAACATCTGTATATAGGTTGTTCATATGTGTAGTTGTTACAACTTCTTGTTGAGCAACTTGACTACTTGCAAAAGTGCCAAACACTCCTTGGTTATAACCTAACGCACCACTAGACGATGGCGTTGCCATTATAGCCTGTATTCTTCCTTGTAAGACATTGTAACGTGCTGCCGAAATTATATCGCCTACTGCCATGATTTATCCTTTTTTATATTTACACTTTTAAAACACACTCGATTAATTTTTCAGATTCTTCATCGCTTGATTCTAGTGCTACTCCAACTAAGGCCGTAGTTGCCACTGTGCTACATATACCATCTTGCCATGCATATACTGCTTGGCCTTTTTGGACTGCACCTTTTACTCTTACAGGAACACGCCCTTTTAATCCAATTGCTTGTCCGTCACATTCACTGTTCATTAAGTATGCAGGAGCGTCTGATATGACACCTATAGCTAAACAGCTAGAACCACATGCTGTAGTTTCAGCATCGCCGCCAACGCACATTGCTGTGCCAACGGGATATTCTTTATCTGTAGTATATTTTTCAGCCAAGTCGGCATATTGTGCGCTGGTTGCTGTTCCTTGGAATTTGCGTCCCCAAACATCGCCATTTGCATCTCTTACTACAACACTATAAGCAGTGGTTGATTGCGGAGTAGTTGCGGCACGATTGCCTAACCCTGGCACTGCTATTGTATCAGCAGCGGTTGCTTGTCCTGTAAATGTTGTTGAATGAACATTGTTCCATTTTAATGTTGTTGATCCTAATGCATATGTATCGTCTGCCATTGGAAAGAAACCGCTGCCATTCGTATCGTTATGCATTATTTTAGCAATGCTTTCATTAGTTGAAGCACTTGTAGCTTTGAAGCGTATTTCGTCGCCTTGTGTGTTTTCTATTACACCTTTATTAGAATTTTCAATATAAATTCTTAACGGTAAATTGTCTCCAATTCTTATTCCGTTGTCAATAGGAAAATCGTAGTATAGTCCACCTGTAGTAACAAAATTGCCTATAGGCTGGCCGTCAAATAATTTAGAGTTGGTTGCTGTTCCCCAAAACCAAGTATCTTCAGCATCACTATCTGTTTGCGTAATACCAGCATTTCCAGTTCCTAATGCTGCTTGATCTCCGGGTGTTTTTATAAGGGTAAGACCTTTTGACACATAAGGAAAGTTTGTCAAGATTGCATAAGGCTGAATATCAACCGGTTGAGAACCGTCTGCGGCAGGTGTAAAATGATCGTCTGCAATAATATATACAGGTTCGTCATTTACAACCGCTATAATACAAGCATGGCTTACATCTGCATTATCAAGCACAAGTGCAGAAATTAGTTGTGTAGTTCCATCGCCAGCTGCTTGCGGACCAATCAAAACAAATTCATTTTCTTCAGTTTTTCCGTATAATTGGTTGGTTTGTGTGTTCCACCATAAATCGCCTTCGTCTAGCCCTGGCGGTTCTGTAGGAGCAACTTCTGCACCGCCAGCATTCTTCCATGCTGTTCCTGTCCAAAACTTTAATTTTGTAGTGCCAGCATCATACCAAACCTGTCCATCTAATGCTTTGGTAGGGGGTGTAGATCCACTAAAATTTTCTAATAGAAAAATAAAGTTTTCGTTTTGTATTTCACCATAACCGCTGTAGTTTTTACCTACCAGTTTAAGGTCTGTGGTTTGATCAATAGTGCCGTCTTCAACTGCGGTAAGTTGAGCACCGCCGAACCTATTAATTATATATGCCATATCTGCTCCTCGTGCTTTATGTTATTTATCGCATTTATGTATAATACGATCAGGCAAGTATATCGTTCCGTGATAGTAATGGTTTATGCACCCATTGCGAACCTTCTTCTTCAAAGTATATAAGCAATCTACTAACCGTTGGAGTAACTTCAACTTCTGTTTCAGCAATATGTCCTGCACTTGTCACTGCATTCTTGTTAAGTGTTCCGCCTGCATCAAACGGTTCTGTTGTTACTTCAAATACCGGACTTGCTGGTGCTATTTCACCATCTGAAACATAAGCTGCAAAAGCAGTTCCGTCTAAAGATGTAGATAATGTAGAATCTAAATATAGTTCAATATTTGTAGGATCAACCACTCTTACGTAATATCTATTATTATTCAAAGCTGTCATGCCCACAACATTAAGTATTATTATTTCATCTCCATCGTTGTATCCGTGTGTAGCACTGGTTGTTACTACAACAGGATTAGCCTGAGTAGCTGCTGTCATAGTTTTTGTGGCTCCTACTGTTCCAACTAGGTCCACCGAGTAAGCAGTATATTGATAACGTGTTGCTAATATTCTTGCTATTGTTCCTTCCAAATAATCTCCTGGAGGTGCCATTTGTTCTAGCATGGTAACAACATTGTTTATCAATGTAGTATCTGAACTTCCAACGGATTCTACTTCGTAAGACACGCCTAAATCTGTAACGTCAACCGAAAGTAAAACTGGTAGTGTTGCTATTTGATCATCTACATAAGCCTTGTTTGCTGCCTGATTATCTTGAGAAGGAGCAGAAACTCCAGTAATAACTTTGTCTGGGCTAATAACAATATTACCCGGCACATTAATATTCAAATCATTACTTGCTGTAATTGTATCATCGTTGAAATTAAGCTGATCAACTTGTAATTCTGTTAACGTGCCTAATTGTGTTATTCCGGGTGCGCTGGTGACTGTTGCACCTAGTGCAGTTTGAGAGAGTATTTCTGTGCCGGCAATTTTATAAACTTTATCTGCTGTTTTTAAATCAACGTGCTCACTTGATGTCCAACTTGTGCTAGCGTTAATCCATACCCAATCTTTATCGCCATCTGAACTTTTTACTACAATACCTGCTTCGTCAATTGCAGAATCGTCTTGAATAGTGCTATCCTCGCTAACTCCTAGCTCAATCTGATAATCCTCTACACGTAACACAGTAGTATCAACGTAAAGCTGATCACCTTGTATTCTTAAGTCTCCTCGTATTCTAACATCTGCATCAATATCTACAACATTTGCATCGCCTGTTGTTGGAGACAAGTCCTGTGGCCCATCTGTAAAGATTCCCATTAATTTTTTATCATCTGCTGAATTATCAATGAAAATACCGTTTACAACTCCATTGCCATCTCGGAAATCAAGTTTGTAATTTAAATTTAATCCTGTAAGCTCTTGTATAATCGTAGAAGCATTTACTCTTTGTCTAAATTCTAGTCCTGTGCCTATAATCAATCCGTTATCATTGTTTATGTGTAATAATCCGTCAGTTGTTTGACTGAATCCTATAGGACTAGTTTTCAAAAAACTATTAGTATCAAATATATTTCCGTCAGCATCCTGAATGTTCAAAGCTGTTGATGCTGTGCCGTTCCAATAAAAATTTGGATAAAGTTGACTTATGTTATACCCAACTGATAACCCTGTAAATCCTGTGATACTTGGAATAGGTGTAAATTCATCCTTAGAAATAATAGCTACAAGAGCACCGTTTACAAATAATTTGTTTATAACCTTATTTTGACCATCTTCTTTTGAAATAACAGTGTCTGCAAATAATCCGTTTTGACCTTCTACTTTTGTAAACTTTGGTCCTACTAAAACATATTCAGATCCATTATAAAAATACAATTGCTCTGTTTGACTGTTTATCCAGAGATCGCCTGCTAATTTTTCGGTTGGCTGGCTACTAGCATACTCTGTATTATCAGTATTTCTAAAAACAGAGCCATCGTAAATTTTTAATCTACCTGTTGTCCTATCATACCATAATTGCCCTTGTATTGGTGCTGTAGGCGCAACAGTATTATTAAAATTTTCTAGCAGAGCAATAAAGTTTTCATTTAATACTTCGCCAAAGCCTTGATAATTCTTACCTATAAATGTTAAATCTGTTGATGTGTTATCAATTTTACCATCTATTAATTCTAGCAGTAAAGATCCGTCTGTTAAATTTAGTTTATAACTCATGCTGCCTCTCCAACATATATAATATAATTTGTAGTCAAATACGGATTGATAACATCCATTGGATCATTTGTAACTGTTGACAATCCTCCTGAATTGTCTAACTTGAATCCTGTTGCGTTATCAATGCCTCCTCCTGCCGAGACTTCGGTTGGTGTATCGTCAGCAACCGCTTCAGTAAAGGCATAAAATTGCTCACTATTTTGACTGTTCAAATCGTGTGTATGATCAGGTAAATTAGCTTCAGTAATTGTTTTTGTTTCATCGCCTGCTACATAACCTTCTATATTTGCATTTGAAATTCTATTTGTTGTGCCTGCAGGTAAAACATTAATTCCATCTGCCATACTCATATTTCCTACAGCATTTCTTCCTCGTAGATCAGGAAGTCTAAAGTAGCCACTGCCTACTAAACTAGCATCAGTGCCATACTTCCATGTAGTTGAATCTGCTTCTATCATGCCAAGTGCATTTGCAAGATCTCTAAATTCTGTCCATAGCAATGCTTGTCCGTTACACCATTTCCATAAAGTTAATGGTTCAGTGGTTCCTGCATAAGGTAGAATTGTTCCTAAAGGAAAAAACGGTATAGTGCCTATAAAATCATTTTGAGTTATTTTTACTAAACCTGTGCCAGATCTGAATGCTAATACTTCATCAGTGGATAACGCTGTTCCTCCTGATGTTTGAGCATTGATAGCGTCGGGCGATATACTAGTTGTAATTGTTTTTAATTGGACGCCCGAACCGTCAAATTGCACAACACTGCTTGCCATATCACCGGCAATTTGTAATTGCACTGGTGTTTTAAGTTTTGTTGCTGTATCTGCATTGCCTTGTAGCTCTGCTTGAACTGTTATTACATTTCCGGCATCTAAAGGAATAATGTTGTTTGTTCTTATGGTTTCTATATACGCACCATTATATACAAGACCGTTAGATCCTATGTTATAACTATTGGTTTGATCCGGAAATAAACTATAACCAGTTATATTTCCCTGAATAGTTGCATTGTCTCCTACAGTAATATCATTTGTTACTGATAAATTTCCATTAAGACTTACATTGCCACCAATTTCTGCTGTTGTAGAAACTTTTAAATTACCTATAATATCTAGTGTTGCATCAGGAGATGCATTGTTTATACCTATATTGTTATCTGCAATACCTGCCTTTACCCTAAACGCTGGTGTTGCATAATCAGTATTTCTAATATCAAATGTGCCGCTTCCTAAATGTTGAATCACACTATCGGTGCCTTCAACAATAATACGCATGTTTGCTGGCGAGCCAATATCAACACCGCCATTATTTTGTATCTTTAATTTTTTTGTAAGTAAATTTTCAATATTACTTTGTAGAACATTTTCTGCAGGAATCTCGGTGTTACCATATATAAGTTTTTCAGCATATGCTGCTGTGCCAGATAATCTTCCTTGCTCGCCGGCTATGCTTCTACTTAAATTTATACCTTTCCTAATTATTGTAGATGTATCTTCCCAAACTTTGTTAAATCCAGCTATAGGACTTTTGGGAGTAAAATTATCATCTGCAATCAAACCAATTACAACATTATCTACAAGTATTTGTAAAACTGATTGATCAGCGTTTTGTGTATCTACAATAGTTGCTGCAATAATACCTGTATTACTTGTATTTTGAGGTCCTATTAATATCCAGGAGCCGCCACTGTATAGATACAATTGGCTTGTCGATGTATTCACCCATAAATCGCCATTGACACTATTTGTGCTTGATGGTTCTGTGGTGCTTTTTTTCAAACCGCCTGCTGCTACCCAGCCTGTTCCGTCATATAATTTTAATTGATCTACACCTTCTCTAGTATCATACCATAACTGTCCTTCGACAGGATTTCTTGGAGGGGTAGAATTTGCAAAATTTTCTAAAAGGTGTAGGAAATTAATGTTGAGGGTTTCGCCGTAATCAGCAACTTGCCTACCTACTAGTCCTAAACTAGTATCAGTGTTAATTTCTGAATCTTCAACAACAATTACACCCTTATTCAATTCGTCGCTGAATCTAACATTGTATGCCATTAATTAACACCTCCGCTTAGACTCTGAACCCTCACAGTATAATCAATTTGAATCAATCTGTTTAACGATTTTTGCACTGGATGAAAAATAACATGTGTTATTAAACGGCCTTCGCCTGTTGGTGAGTAACTTTTAAGACCTAATTCGTCAAAAACATATTGCTGTTCAGTATCACTTGCAGTATCAAATGCATCTTGCCCGTCGGGTTCTCCATAATCTAACAAACATGTTACAAGAATATCAGTATAATTAGTTCCACTTAGGTGTCTTGTTTCTATTTTGTTTCTTGTCGGATCCACATTGTTAACACTACGATCATCAATTACTTTTGTATATGTCTGGTTATAAAGACTTGCATTTGTTCCTGTGCTATTAGGTGTAAGGTATGTAATAATACCTGTAGGGTCTACACTTGTTCCGCCATTACCAAATGCCATTTCATATATAAATCCTTGACCGGCATTGCCTAAACTTTCGGCCAAAGCAATACTCATATTTTCGTAGTGAATAGCATTGCGTTTGTCCACAAATACAAACCCTGTTTCGGGGTTGTGTATTTTTATGTGTCCTTCAACATGCACTCCTTGTATATCTGTTGTTTTTTCCATATTTTTATGTCTCACCTATACTGTATTTATCGGGGTAACTTACTTGTTGCACCTGTTATAAATTTTGCTATGCTATTTTCGCTATCGCCTAGTGACGTATCTGGATCATTCCAAACCTTGCCCTTTTTTCTCACAATCTGTATTGTTTGTAAGTTTTGCGGCGTATTAGCAAGTGTAATAATATTATTACTGCTGACTGTAAATTCGGGCTCTACAATAACATCTCCTTCTGTGCTATCTTGTGCTCTTGTTACATCAAAAACTGCTAATTCATTTTTCCTTAATTTTCTTCCTGCTACAAAAACGTCTATGAAGTTCGAGGCGATGTTGCCAAGAATTTCATCTAAAGTCTTACTTGGATCTCTGTATAGAGTTTCAAATTTAGTATAATATTCTAAAGCAAAACTCCACAAATCAAAGTCTAATTCAAAATCTCTTGTGCTACCATCGCCAATTTTTACATCTTTAATAATTTCATCTTTGTATGGAATATTTTCACCAATTCCTTGACTATAAATTTTTGTTCCAGCAGTAAGAAGATTGTTAATGCTTGTTCCTAAAGTTCCTCGTGTCAATTGACGTAGGAAGTTACCATCTTTTACCATGTATTCAATACGTTCACCGTTAACCCATATTACACCAGGAATATTAAGTGATCTATTAGGACTTGGTTCGTCAATTCCATCAGAGCTTGTAAGTTCGATGAACTTATCATAATAATTACAATCTCTTGCTAGACTATATGACTTAGCTTCATTTATGCGTTTAAAATGTGTTCTATTTAAAATGTCTTTAAATTGTCTAAATGCAAATTTTTGCTCTGAAACATTTGCTCCAAATTGTAGTATTTCAACATGATCTGTATCCTGTAAAGGCTGATTTAATTGTAACCCCGAATTATTATTTGTAAGTTTATAATCAACTTCAGGTGATAGCAGTTCGCCATTTAAAATTACCCATGTGTATTGCTGTGCTATTGCAGGCTTGCGCAACCTTACATAACCTCTAGATAGCAAATTTCTATCTAAATGCTGTTGACTTTCGACCGGCAACTTATTGCTACTGTAATCAAGGTCATAACTGATTCTGGAAAAATCATTTACATCGTGATTAGAAAATACAAATATTTCAATCGGCTGATCATCTGGAGCATCTCTTAAAGAAAGAATATCTGTATTCAAGTATTCAATAGACTGAATCTCGCCATCAAACTCAACTACTTGACTGTTTACTATTGCACTAACTTTTACAGTGTTCGCTGTAAGAATGCTTACAATACCATACTGAGTATAAGGTGTAAATCCTATACTGTTTAAAGTATTTGTAAGATTTTCATCTAAATAAAGCTCTACATTTAAAGCATCAACTACAGAGACAAAATATTCTTTCTCATTTACTTCTGTCATGCCTACTACATTTTCAATCTGAACTTTATCACCTGTAGTAAATCCGTGTGGAGCAGTCGTTGTTAAAACTGCAGGATTTGCATTTGAAATATTATCAATTGCAAAAGCATCTGTTTCTGGGTAATGATAAACAAAATCTCTTACATATCCTTGCAGTTGCAAAATTGTTTCTTTATTACGACTGCCAATGCTTTTGTTTAAAAGTCTACCACTTACATTTGTGCTGTCTGCAAATTCAAAGTTAACAAAATCGCCTGGTGCTATCTCATATGTCGGTCCATTTACATTTTGATCGCTTACAACAGTAATTTGAGTTGTGATAAAAGTATACTCGCTGTCTTTAATTACATTAATTTGTAATTCGTCTCCGGCTACACCTATATTATATTGTAATAAATTGACTCTATAATTTATTGGATCATATATCCAATAATTTCTATTTAAAACTTCGCCGTTAAGATATACAACTACGTCCTCTTTCCTTATAGAATTTACATCTCTAATAGCCCAGGCTTCTAAATCATAAGACCTGCTGGATGTAACAGTATACGTTATAGTATACATTGAATTTAGGAAGGTATTGCCTTTCTTAACAAGTATTTTATCAGCAACAGGTCTTTCATTAAAAGGAAATCCTATCGACTGGAAAGTATGACTTAGATTATCATCAGTAATATCAAAAGTTTTATCTACTACAATCTGACTGTATTTTTGAGTTGTTCCTGCATATATTGTGTATGTGATTATGCTACCTTCGCCTAATGCTCCGCCAAAGTCAATAGTAATTCTATTGTTGTCTGATGCAATCAAATTGTAACCTTCTTCGTATACTATACCATCAACTGTTATAAATGCTGAAATAGGAGTTTGATAAGCAATTCCTGTTTCGAATGCTGTAGTATAGCCATCGCCAATAAAAGTATCACTATCTAAAATATCATTACCGTTGTTACCAATAGTTAAAATACTTACTATAGAATTAGCCGGAACAAGTGAGCTGTCAGATATGCTCAATGTTTTTGTTTGATAATCAAATTCATAAACTGAGCTATCTTGCACAACATTATCTATCTTCATTATTATATTTGAATTAGACTGTGGGTATTCGTCTAATTGCCAACTTACAGTTTCTCCATCTGCTACAAAATTATAAACATTAATCATACCTTGTCCAGATTCTACAGCGTTGTAAACTTGTATATCTAAAGTATCTAATATAGTGCCTGGAACTAGTTCCTCCGGACCTCTATTGTTTATACTTATAAATCCATCGCCATCAACAACAATCTCGCCTGCATTTTGACCGATTGCAGTTGTATATGCTCCGCTTAAAGTTTCTAAATCGCCACCAGTTAATTGTGTATCAAATGCTGCATCTCCAGGTGTAAAACTTCCATCACTATCAATACGACGAATATAAATTATATCTCCGTCAACAGTTTCAATTGGTGGATTGTAACCAGCAAGATTTATTACAGTTTGAATGCCATCGCCTGTAATACTTCTAATTACAGCATTTGGATTAGTGACTAGCGCAGTCTGACTTGCTTGATCCACAGATTCATCATAGTTAATATCATCTAATCTTACGTTATTTTTATAAACTGTATAAATTACACCTGCTTCTAATGGTTCGTCTAATTCAATTAATTGTGTGCTACCGTCTGCGGTGAATTTTATATCGTTAAATGTTGTATCAAATGTATCAAAACCGCCTACACCAAATGTGGTAGTTTCAAACCCTTGATTACCAGTTAGTGCAATTGTATCTATTTGAACGCCTGAATAATCAACCCCGTCCATTAATTGCGATAGATCTTTGCCTAGCATACCTGTTGAAGGATTGTAATGATAACGTATTCTATCGGCAGCATGTAAATGCTGTGGTGCAATTTTATACGAAACTTGAATATTAGCACCAAGTTGTGGTATTACAAAGAAAGTAATTACTCCTTTATACCTAGTAAATCCTTTTGTTGTATCTAACTTATTACTAATTGTATATTCGCTTGATAAACTTTCGACATTGTCTACAGTCACCGTTACGTTTGAAGCAGTAAGATCCATAGGCCATTCAAGTTCAAATGCGCTTATACCGGCATTACCTGTAAATGTTTCAGTCTTATCTATATTTGCATATAGTGTTTCATTTATATCAGTGCCATAAGTTCTATCAAACTTGACTGCTACATGTGTGCTTCTTACTTTGCTGTTACCTAAGATTGCAATTACACTTGCATCTTCACTGTCTTCTGCTTGCGAGCCGTTCAATGTTACAACAGGTGCGCTGGTGTAAAAAGCATTGGAGGTATCAATTTCTATATCAACAAGCACACCTCTAGCTATTATACCTTTTCCTTCTATAGTTGGTCCGCCACCGCCGGAAATTGTAACTACCGGTCCTGAACTCCAACCTGTGCCACCGTTTGCAATTGCAAGTTCAGTTATCTCAAAACCTAAATTATCTAACCAGTGTTTTTGTGGATAGGTTTGCACAAAACTGTTAAGCGGTCCTACAACATTTTGGTTAATTTGTAAACTTTCAGGTATTATTTGACGTTGAGATTCACTGTATCTAGGTTGTAAGTCAAAATCTGTAACACTAGTCTCTGTAGGATCTACTTTTTCATATCCGCTAACATACTCTCTAATTTTACTGCTGTATGGTTTAACTTCTGCTACATAGTCTTGATAATTTTCTAAATTATCGTTTCTAAATGTGACACGTTGATCTAGTTCACCTACATTGTGCTTTGCTTTTATAAATGCACTTTTGAACACCCAATCAACTGTGGGCTGTTCTGCAAGAACATATCTTATACTGCTGAAAAACAATTTATTCCATTCGATCTTAAGCTGGTCAACAAATATGTTAGTTTGAAGAGCTCGTAATATAATACGAGTTTCATTTACTGGTTCTCTATCATACAATACACTATCGTATATTTGATTATCGAAGCCGCTATCTGTATTGTTGTATAATAGTTTGCTTAATTGTATCGTTCCGTTCTGCCTGCCAACTGTTTGATAGTTGACAGTATAATCAACCTCAGGAATATCATTTATCTTTTGCAGTAATAACCAGCCGCCTGAACCAATATTTTCAATTTTTACAATATCATTAATATTAGCATTTAGCCCATCTAATGCATAACTTGCTGGTATAAAATGATCTACTGCTGTAATAGAAGAAAATCCTTCTTTATACCAATCTCTATACTGCCAATAGAATGTTGTGTCGTAAGATTGTATACTTTGCCTATTCCATTCTTGTTCGGTTTTATTGTAATTATAGGTTGCCCAAAAACCGCCAATTGAACTGTCATTGGTTACAAGAACTGTAAAAGGTCTGACAATAGCTATTACTTCATCTGTGTAGCCGTTGCCTGCATTTATTATAGTAGCGTTTGTTATTTGGCCTAGGTTATTGATTTCTGTTTTAATAACTGCCCCCGATCCTGTGCCTAATATTTCTACACTTGGTCCATTTCTTGTAGTGGATTCTGCTGTATATGAAGGATCTTTGTAACCTCTACCAGAGTTTTCTATTGTAACTGAACTAATGCGGCCATCTGTGGTTGTCAAACTAATTTGAGCTTGTTCAATTTTACTGGTGCCTACAAATCTCAATAGTCCTTCATTGTCAATTTTTTCGTCATACTTACCGGCAACATCACTCGGTAGCGGATCTATCGCATCTAAAGGAGACAAATCAAAATCATCAACAATCAAATTTTGTAACAAAACTAGATTTACACGTTCAACTATTTGTTTCAAAGCCTCTGTTTTGTTTACAAACATAGTTTGTAATGGCTCATTTAAAATTCCATAGCGTCTTGCTGGACTTACATCTAAGTCGGGTAACTTGTTAAGATTAGCATCATAACCAACTAAACTATCAAACCATTTGTCAACAAGTATATTGTTAGGCTCGCTGGTTTCATCATTTTCTGTTAGTAGAGAATATTCACTATGCACATTACCTAAATTGACAGGGCCATCTGCATAATCAAAATGTATAATTGTGTCTTTTCCTCTTATCAAACTTCTGACATTATGTAATGCAAACTCTTTTTCGTTAAACAACGAAATAAATCTATATCCAGTGTTTTTAGGATCTGCTATTAGGTTTATAACAGTTTCACAACTTGCATTACGACCTGATACATTTGGAATCAATTTACTGTTTCTTACCCAGAAGAAATAACGATTGTTAAATCTTCCTGCTACCGCATCGTATGTTTGAGCTACACTATACTTGGAATCTCCATATAAAGTTGTGCCACTTATATTTTGAGACAACCCTTCAGTAGTATCCGCTATTTCATCCCATTTACTTGGTAGATACGGACTTTCTACCCATTCGTATACATCTACACTAAATCCTTCAATAATTTTATTCCATTTGTTATTTTGGCTTGTAATATTTCCTTGGTAAGGGTTTAACCATTTTACAGTGCTCAAATCCCACCATAATTTTCCTATATAATTATTTGTCCAAGGATTTTTAATTCCGGTATCAGTGCTTCCATTACTATAAACAGCAGGATCATACGGAGTTTTATAAAAAATTTCTTGTTCAGCAATATTAGCAATTTTTCCTTGTATTGGATCAATTACATCTAAATAGGTGATAAGATCGCCGCTGACTTTATCATATAAAAATACACCTTTGAGTTTTTCGTAATCAACAAAATCTTTAGCTCTGCTTAACAATTGCCAGCTATCTGCATTTTGTGTTGCTGTTAAATCTGCAACTAAACCAAATATAGAATCAGTGTCATCCAGGGATACCAATGGCAGTCCTAATACAATATGATTCTTATTGAATAAAATTTTTGGATTTGAAGTATCATTTAATTTTGCCGCTACTCTATTACCATTTTGGTCTGTGTAATAATAGGCATAATCTACTGTTTCTGCATAAACAAATTTTGTAAACAATTTTTCAAAAACATATATTTGTAACTGATTTGCAAATTTTTCTACAAATTCAGTTGACCTTGAATCAAAGTAAGTTTCATTAGTATCAAATAATGTTGCAAAAGAGTTTTCACCATTTATACCTGTAACCGCTAGTTTATCTTCGCTGAAGTCAACTTGCCAGCCAAATCTTTCATTTTTGGACGGCTGTGGTGTAACAAGTTCTTGAGATTTTTCAAAAACCAATGCAGATGTATTGTATTCATAAACAAATACTTTACCAGTATCTGTTCCTTGATCATCTGCTAAGGTTGCACCTATTGCAATAATATTTCCAATACTGTTAATTGCTACACTGTGTCCAAAATCAATATCGTTAGTTTCTGCATTTATAGTTTGGTGCAAAGCAAATCTATCGCCAGTTTTTCTATAAACAACAATTTTATATTCGTCAGTTGATAATAAACTGGTTAATACCAATACTTCTCCATTGTCACTTACATCAAAGTTTTCAGCAATTCTAAAATTACTATCAAAGGCTGTGCTGTCTTCTAAACCTGCAACAGCATCGTCGCCTATTATAGGAACATATCCTAATCTATCTATATTAGATTCTGTTGTATTCCATTGTGTAACATTAAATTCATTGCCAGCTGGCACAGTTTGACTTGCTGTGTAAATTGTAGTATTATACTCTACAATTTCACCTGTAATATACTTTACAGCTGAATTGAATTTTCCACGATACAACGGATCTCGGCTGTAACCAAAAGTATCATTTATATTTGGCAAATCTAAGAAATATAATCTACCGTTGTTCTTTTCACTACGCACATACAGTCTTGTTGAAAGTGTATTCGGATCAAACGAACTTTTTATTGCAATACCAAATTTTTCATCTGCTTGAGGATACGGTGATACAATTGTTTGATATAGAGCAAAACTTTGATCTGTTTGCCTGCGATAAATGTGTATAGCACCTTGATCGTTAAATGTGCTGCCTGTTCCTTCTTCATCTGCTTCAATTGCTGTAACCTGTTCCCAATCTTGTGATTGGGTATTGATTGTGCTGCTATCAAAATTTATATCTCTGATTGCTTTAAATAATAATCCGCCATCGCTCACAATATCGCCAGTTGTGTATGCAATTTGAGCAATTTCTCCTTTGTATTTTGTTTTTACATTGGTAGCAGTAGGTGCACCTATAATTAACCAATTGCCATCTTTTGTATATTCTATGCTTTCGCCAAAATTAGAATCAGCATCATACAATGTAGATTCTGGTGCTAAAGTTTGGTTGTATACATATGGCACAACACTGGACAATCTCTTGTAAAGATAGACTTTAGAATTTTTATCTGCAACAGCTAATGCAGTATTATATCCATTAACAGCAAATGATTCTGCCCAACTTGTCGGTCCTGCTTCTCTGTTTACTAAATTTTCTTGTCCGGACCATATTCTGCTGCTTTCATAAACTGCAAATTTATCGTCTATATTATCAACCCAAAATTTACTATTAGCGGGCAATCCATAAAGATTTATTAAACTATTCATTGCATCAAGGTCGGCAACTCTTTTACTCAAAAGTTGTAAGACTGATCCTAATGAGCTATCAGACAAATCTAAAGATGCATCTTCAATACTAACTGTGTCATTAAATGTAGCACGATTTTGTGATACACTTGCTACAAATCTATATCCATCAATTTCAGTAGAAACGTTTCGTAAACCTATTATATCACCAGCAACAAAATTACAGTTTCTATCAAAAATAACCTCAAAACCTGTATCAGTTTTGCTGATTTTTTCTACACCCAGTGGAGCGTTTATAACTTCATATATGTTCCAAGAGTTTTTATATTCTGGCACCCATATTATATTACCTATGTCAGTTGTGTTAACATCTAAGTTAATTATGTCTTGTGGTGTTTTTGCAATAATATCGGCTTGGTCTAAAGAAACATATCCTCCTGTTTTTACCACTTCATCATCTGTATATTTTACAGGAAACGGAGCATGATTATATCCCGGCTCTTTGATATACACATCTTTCACAGGATACTGGAATACTAAATCTGTGCGTGTTGTATCTTCGGTTTGGACTAGTTCTACAAGCTGAGGCTCAATTCTAAATTTAGATTCATCAAGAGCATACTCTACTTCTTTATACGCAGAGGTAGCACCATATTGTCCGTTTCTAAATGCCCATTCTTCAAAAAATTCTAAGCTGTCTTTATCAGCACTGCCTAACTTATCAAATAATTTTGTTAAGGAATTTTTTGTGCCTTTGTCTTGTATAAAGCCTTGGTAAAATTTATACTGACTTACATCATCTACAATAATATTTGACAAATAATCTCTTTTTTGGTAGCCGATTAAATGCTGCGCTAAACGCTGCTGCTCGCTATCAAAATTATCAGTATCTAAATCATAAAAATCTATAAACTGATTAGCTCTATAATCAAAGTTTGGTTTCACTGTTTCTTCAGGTTTTTCTGCAAGCAAATTCCATTCTTCAGGATCAAACGTTGCACTACCGCTTATTTTTGATTTTGCGGTATAGTAGAATTCTTTGTATTTTACAATTTCTGCTATATCATAATCTCGCCATGCTTCCCAGATTGTAAATTTAGCTTGATCGTATATAAATCCAGGAATGTTGAGACTTCCGTCCCATGCATCTGTTCTATATCCTACAACCTTAATTCTTTCTTGTCTATATCCTGATTCAGGATCATAAATCGTATCATTGAATACTGTATTGTTATCGATTAGCACTACATGTTCTTTTTGCACCAGTGCTAATTTTGCAAAGAATATTCCTTCAGTAGTGTTCGTAGGAAATAAACCAAAACTATTACCATCAACTCTGATTGTATTTGTAAAATTATTCTGTAATATTCTTCCGTCAATTTGTTTTATTGTATATCCAAGAAAGTTATCGTAAATGTCATCTACAGTAGAATATTCTGTATCAAATTTTAGTTGGTTTGCTCCTGGACTTAGTGTAATGATTGTGCTGTTAGCCCAATTCTCTGTCGTAAAGAACATAAACTCTCTAGCTAATAGATTAAAATTTTCTATTGTTTCAAAACGAGAGTTATTAAAATCAAATGTAAATCCTATAGATTTTAAATATGCATCATAACTTAGAAGAAAGTCTACAACTTCTTGCACTGACGGAAACACAGTGCCATAATCAATTTTATCAATGGTATTTGTAAAATTTTTCCTAAATACAGCACTAACACCTCCTACCACAGGCAATTCTGCTAATTTTGAAAACTTTGAGGTATCAAAAGTATCATTGCTAGTATGTGTTTCATTTACTCTATAATATGCACTCAAATATTCTACTATACGTCCTTTATCAAATATTTTTGCACTGTCCCATACCAAGAAACTTTCGCTGATACCGCCTACATTTACAACAGGATCACCTGCAGAAATAGCATGTTTATTAATTAGGAAAAAAGGATCTTCTTGGTCGTAACCCGACACGCGATATCCGCTTGGTAATTTTTCTATTATCACACCACTATAAGAAACAATGTCAATTGGACTAGACTTTTTTAACGAGATACTATAGTTTTCAAATGGAACAAATACATTTCCTTTATTCAAAGGCGTTCTACTGTCAAGCACTAACTTTAGTTTAGACTTGTCTGCAAATCCACCTACTTTAAAACCTAATTTATTGTCCAAATTAATTACAGTATTTCTATATTCTTCGTAACTAGCAGTTAAACTAGATCGTATATAAGACTCAATATAGTTTATAAGTCCAGCAGTGTAATTAACCACGCTGTCTTGTTCAGTGTAAGGAAATACTACGTTTTCTAAATTAATAGCTTTCTTTGTATCAGTGTAAATTAAATTACCTACTTTGTTCCTAGTAATTCTACTTCTATCAAATAAAAGCCCTGATACAGCAGCCGGACGGTTTGCAAGTAAAGCAACTATTAATGCAAAAGGATATTCACTACTGCGTCTCCATGCAGATTCAGTTGGTGCAACATCTCCGAACTTAAACAATTTGTCTCTTTGAACTACAAAACTAAATTCTCTTGAATAGCTGCTATCTAATGGACTACGTATTCTTCCTGATTCGTCAACTGGAATATTTGAAGTCAATCCAGGACGTATATATTTTTTTCTAATTTTAATTTCTTTACCCGGCTCTCTAACTATACCGCCTTCAATATCTTTCCAAAGTATAAGATTATCTTTAGTATAAGGAGCTGGTCCATATTGTGTTTCCCACCAGCTAGGCTGAACACTAAATCCTAAAATTTCCCATGGACGTAGATTTGGCGAATCTGTATCTAAAGAATCAATGTAGACGCCTCTCCAAAAACCCGGTAATCTATTTCCTTTTGGACTTACACTACTGCTGTAATTGTAAGTTAAGGTAGAACGTTCCTGCACAAAGCTATTGTCTGTATAATCAACATTACCCGCTGTGGTTAACCAAGATACAAAATCTGTAATCAATACATTATCAAGGTCTTCTTTAGAGATGCCTGTATCTCTATATTCACCTCCTACATAATCATGAATGTCAAATATACTTGTGTCATACGTAACTTTTATATTGTTGTAAATTCTACGTTCTAATTCTAGTAACAAGTCATCTCTAAAATCGTCATAAGCAATAGTAATACTGCCATCATGTCCTCTAATTACACTTACAGGATCTGCATAAGTAGAATCTACAAATTTTTCTGGTTTATATGCAGGAAACATTCCCAATTTTGTAGGAGTTGGTGGAATGTAACTTGCTTCAGTTGTTTCGTATTCATGTATTTCTATTGTATCATCAACTGCAATAGTTTTTGTTATATAAGCAAAACCTTCTGTGGTTAAAGTGTAATCCACACCATAACACAATTGCTCACCATTTAAATAGACATACACTGCTTTTCTATTATCAACTGTAAACGCAAACGGTGTGCTAAGTGCATAATATTTTATATCAATATCTAATACTGTATATTCTAGTCTTTTATACCCTCCAGATCCTATCATATCTGAATTGTAGAATGGCATGTTGTCTCTTTTGTTTTTCTTTATTTCTGCTAGAATAAGATTCACATGCTGATTTGTAGCAGTATCTACACCTAGTGTTTCTGCTATCTGGACAAAGTCACGCTTGAATTTACTGTATTCTTTTTTTGCATATCTTATAGCATTAACAATATTACTGTCTTTACGTGCTAAATTCACCAACGGTATATTTAATGGTCCGCTATGTTTTACAAATTTGCGTCCATATTGATACACGTTTCCTAAATCTCTTAGGTTATTTCTGCCTGGTTGCGAACCTACAAAGTTATCAACTTCTACAATTAATCCTTCTACATGATCTGCAACCTGCCCATATGTAAATTCAGTTATATTATTGTTTAACGGATTTCTTTCAAAGTTGTGAGGTGTTTCATAATAGCCGTTTTTATTTTTTGTAGTTTTGCTTTTGCCTTTTATTATAACAATATCGTCAAATTCTATAGCAGTTTCAAATACTACAAATCTAGTCTTATTAATATTAATTTGCTCATAATCAACATTTTCTATCAGTAATTTATTGTTATGATATACAATAATCTTTAAATCTGCAATTTCTGCACTATTATCAAAAAAGTCTACAGGAAAACTATTTGTTAATTCTCTACCTGTAAATTTTCTAATCACATACTGGCTGCTTTTTGTATTTGCTTTTTTCCAACTATTTTGATATGAAAACTCGTCTCCTTGCAAGTCGTATTTTTTTACATATGCTAAATCTGCATCTAGATTTACTTTTACACCTCCAACTTCGTAAGTATAGGAATCTTTTAACATGTTAAAATCAAAAAGTATATCGCCTGAATTAACTAGATTTTTATAAACAATAGGAAATCCTAATTCTGTATCGTTTACACCTTCGCCAACTTGGTAAGAAAATATATTGTTACCTTTGAATGTTGTTAATGGATATGTATCTAAATCGCTGTAGCTAATACCATCTTCGTCATATAAGTCAAATTTTGGAACTTGATTTATTGCATTTTTATCCTGAGCAACTTGCCATTGTCCATCATTATAATAGAACATTCTGCCTGCATAGTTTACTCCTGTTTTAATTAAAACAGTTTCATCTTGTGTAGGAAGAGTGTCGCTTGTTTCAACAAGACTTATTCTATCTTTTTTGTTGTTATGATCAATAAACTTAACTTCATATATTTTACCATTTACCAAAGGATCAGGATCGGCAGTGAATAAAACACGCATGCCTTCGGCTAGATCTATGCCATCAATATTATATCCTATAGATCCTTCTATAATTGAAAAAACATCGCTAGTGTAATCGTCTACCAAATCAACAATTTGTTTTGCTTTTGTGCCATGCTGATATAGTTTTAATCCAGATTCAAATTCAATAATAGGTCGTTTGGCTCTTGCACTTTCATCAAACGCATACTGGTCTTGTGAGTTAATTTCAGCACTTTGTAGAATAACATCTTTATGGAACCAGCGATTGTATCTTGTCCAGCCATTTCTATCTGCACTACTGCGATTTATAACAATATAATCTTTTGTGCCAGCAAAGCTAAGTGCATCACTAAAAGGAACTCTGTCAAAGCCGTTTGTATCAAAAGGAACTTGTGTGTCTTGTGTAAAAATTGCAGGGACACTAAGTTCATTTACAGGAACAAGATTTATACTATCTCCTACACCTTCTACATAATAAAAACCTTCTGAATAGTTTGCTGGTGTAACGTTTCCTATAAAATATATTTTCATTCCATTGCTGAAATTCCAACCGTCGCTGGTTGTATAAGTTTTTTTACCAATTATTTCTTTTTCAATATCAATTTCGGTGTTTTCTTCTATATCATATACACGTAGACGGCAGCTAGTATCAATATTTGTTTGACTTACAAAATAAAGTTCGTTTGGTGCATTATCAGGAACAGTAAATTCTATTATTCCATTTTCTATATAACCGTCAAAAACAAAGTCATTTATATCGTTAGTGTCGCCTTCTATACTAACAGGAGATAGTTTAACACCATCATTGTATATGAAAGATACATTGGTATCGTCTTGCTGAATAGAATTTGCTGTGCGTTCTGAGAAAGAATACAATTTGATTGTATAATCAAAATCCAGTGCATCTAATACAAGCTGACCTGCATCATAAAGAGCTTTCTCAATAATATCTCTGTCATTTTTTGTATAAGAAGCCAATGCATCTTCTACAATATCTTGATATATTGTATTTTTAATTGCTAATGTGCTATTTGTAAAGTTAGCATCTGCGACATAAGCCGCTCTATCATATCGTGTTCCATCTACTATTATTGTATCGTTGCCTTCTGTAGTAGATAGTTGTGTTTTTTCAATTGCTAGGAAATCTAAACTTCCTACATATGGTTCTACTAATAAATTCCATCTATCTTTGAATAAATCCAAACTTGTATCAACTAATGTTTCAACAAAATCATTGTTATCAAAATCTTCATATACTAGACTGTTTTTTGCACTTAGAACATCATTGTCAGTAAGTAATATATTTTGCCAATCTATACCTTCAACCCAAGCTGTTAGTGTTTGATCAAATATTTTTGTTATTATGTTATTAGTTGCACTTACATTAACAATTTTGTCTGTAGTTCCTAATATAGGAATAAACTTTCTATCAGACGAAATAGTAATAGGGTGTCCGTCTGTGTTTACTTCAAATATATATTTTTGACCACGGAACAATTTAATTTCAGGATTACGAGTTTTACCATCTGGTGTAAACAGCAAAGCAGTATTATCATCGTCTGTAACTGTTGTAATTTGATATGTGCTTACAATATCTCTACTTTGTCCTTTTACAGGCACTTCCTGTGGACCATTGGGTAACCAGTAATATTCTCTAAAGTTTGTAAATTTATCAAAATTAATATGTGGGTTCCATGCATAGAATTCTTGCTCGTTCAATTTACTGTGATTATCAGTATTTCCTCTAAATGTTTTTATCAGACCTATATAATCCAAATAGTCCGCACTAAATTCTGTATTGCCTAAACTGTCTTCATATACAGCATATGGTTCAAACTGATAATTGTCTCTATCATCGGTAACTTCTGCAAGGTAAGTATCATTGATAGTTACTGCCTTAGCTTCCTTTTTACCTACAAATCCGTTTATTTTTTCTACTACGCCATCTGATACAAACTGGTCTAAACTGGCTTGTAAAAATTTCTTGTTAGCGTTAGTTCTAAAATACTGGGGTAAAAATTCTGCAGAAGATCTTTTGTAATTTTTACCATCTGGTAATGGAATCGTTTTATCGTCGTTAGCCATTAATAGTTTCCTGTGCTTGTTATAATAATGCTTTCGTTTGCAGTTTCACTCTGCACTCCAGTATTTAAACTAGGGTCACTTGTTACTACTTCGCCATTAGCTTGTAATCTGCTCGCTGTAATAGCGTCAATAATTTCCACATCATCAACAGTTGCGGCACTAACAAATATTTCATCATTTTCGCTTTTTATTTCAAACAAACTACCAAACACTTGATTTGCAGCAGTAGGAACAATTACCACACTTACAATATCTGGCGCTAATTGATTGGTTATATAAGCAGCTAGTTCTTGGAAATAAAATGTTTCTCCAAAATCCCAATTTTCTAATGCAAAATAAGTATTGATTGCATCAATTACTCTTGATTTTACATCGTTGTCGTTTACTACTCTTCCACTGTTTTTTACTATTTTAAAACTTGCTTGTAAATCCACGTCGGCTTTACTCCCAAACAAAGGTTTGTATTTTGTCGGATGGTAAATTACATCATCGCTAATACTTTTTATTTTGTTTATATCTTGTCCATATTGTAAGAATAAGCTATCACTACTAGGCGGCAAAGGCATTAATGTAGTTTTTCCTTGCAACCAATTTCTATAATTAGTATCATACGCTTGGGTCAAAAGATATACATCTATTATATTACTGCTACTAGGATCTATCCTAGCATTTTCGTCCGCAGCATGACTATATTCAAACTTCAAATCATCACGCCCAATATATGCATGATATTGATTAGTATAATTTAATTTATTTTGAGAAGAATTATAAACTAAAAATACATCTCGTAAAGGAATATAAAAAACTTTGCCGTCGGCCCATTGACTCAACGGATTAGCGTTGGTTTCAGAATCAATCACCGAAATATTTTCTTCAATAGCATCTACATATGAATAGGTTTCTGTTCTATTGATTACTGAACGTTTTTGGAAGATGTATTTTGTATTTGTATTAGTTGCTGGAGCAATCACATGGTCAAATACGTCAGGATCATCAACAACACCGTCGTCATCTGAATCAAAAAATGAAACTTCTATTTTTTTGCTGTTAATGTAACCTGCAACGTTTTTATATTCCTTGTCTATCTTCCATGTCCAATCCACAGTGAAAGGTGAAAGGCTATCAGGTTGTGTGTTTACACTTAAAAGTTTTATTGTGTCTTTTACTATACGCCCTGTTTTACTATCGTAAATGTCATCTGTGCTATCAAAGAAAAACTTAATTTCAGTATCACTTTCAAATACATATCGTGTTCCTCTGCTTTTTACACTATATTTTCTTCCGTCTGTTTCGAAGAGTAACAACCAGCTGCTATCTAAACTTTCGCCAGTTACATCTCCTTGCTTGCCTAAACTGAAATCATCGGTAACATTTAAGTTTTCATTAATAATAAGTCGCCATTGTCTTAAATTTGTGTCGTAACGCAACCCAAAAGTTCTATATGCAAAAACTTGATCAATAAATTGTCTTGTTACATCGGTTGACAATTCGTCATTAAATATTGGTATAATTTCTTCGATCTTACAATTGTCTGGAACTCTATCATTTAGCACAATTGGACCAAGCCCTGTATCTGGATCGATAACCGTTCCGTCTTCGTCAACACTAATAACTTTTACCCATATGTAATCTCTTGATCCTAGGTGATCTGCTGAGCCTGCCATAAGTGTGTTATCATCCATAAAATGAAAATTATCCGGAGCAGAGAATTTTATCAAACTACCAGGTTCGATGAATTTGAGAATGCTTGTGGTAAAACTAGATACTTGCACTTCAAAATCATTTGAGTCTTTAAACAATCCTGTGCTTCTATTTGTATCAAAAGATATAGAGTTCCATTTTATATTCAAATTAGCAATTTGTTCGTTACGAGGAAAATTATCATAATAATAATTTTTCAGCCTGTTGTCTCTTAACACAGGTTCTATTTGATTTTCGACCACTCCTTCGATATCTGTTTTTGTAACAAATTCAAATGATTGATCTTTATCTATCAATTCTTTATATAATATACCGTCATTGCCATACAACAATGTATTACTATATTTTCCACTTGCATCACGCAGATCGTAATACCTACTTATTCCGCTGCTAGTTCTGTTTACTGCTTTGGTTTTAATAATATCTTGTAGCACATTAAGTGCGCCAATATTGTAATCCTCGCCTGTGATTAATCTATTTTGTGTATAATAAGTGGCAGGAGCATTTTGTTTAATTGTGTCGTCAGATTCGCTTTCGGCTGCATTGTCTATGCTTTCTTTGAGTGATAGCACTAGATTCAAAGTTTCTGTTTTGTTTGCTTTGCTAGTATATGCAATACGTAAATTTATTCCAAATAAATCTCTAGGATTTATTGTGAATTCTCTGTTATCACTGGTTCTGTAATAAACACGAAAATTGCCTTTTGGAATTTCTCCAAATGTTCCGTCACTGAACACTAGGCTAACTCTATCATTGATTTTTGTAAGAACTGTATAGATACTTCTAATGCCTTTTTGTAGGCTATTATAAATTATATTATTGCCTTCTACATTGTCTACTTTTTCCCACAGCTCGTTTTCAAAACCGCTGCTGTCTAATTTATAAAGCCAAATATCGCTGTTGTTGATATTATCAGAATCAATGTTAATAGTTGTGTTAGGCACACTTGTTTCGACATTAAACGTTTCGTTTTCTAATTCGCCCTGTCTAAAATGAAAAAAGAATCCTGTATTGTTACTGCCTGGTCCTTTGCCATCATCTCTATATAAAAACGCAAGTTTGTTTGTTGGCAAAGGTGGTTCTTCATATATTTCCTGGTCGGTTATATTTGAACTAGTAATTTCAAAATTAGTTCCTACACTATTAATAGGTTTGTTAAAAGAATACACAGGAATATTTGTGCTGTTAGAATTAAGTCTATATTGTTCTGTTGAAATACCTTCAATCTTTTCAAGTTTCAAAGGTCTTCCAAATGGATTTGTAACTGGCAATGCTGCATTTATAATTTTGGTAAATTGCTCAAACCAATCACTATTAGTGCTGTCATTCCATTGTATACTTTGTCCTGCAAGATTTACTCCGTTACTGTCGACAATACGCTCAGTTGTAGTCACACTATCAACTTTTAACAAACCGTTAGCTGGTCTATTTCGTTTAACGTTGTAGCTTATAAGTCTGGCTAGACGCAATATGCTTTCTCTACGTTCAGCAGTTTCTAAATAATTTTCTCTAGCATTTAAATCTGCACGGAATGATAAATTTTGTCCAAGGAAAGCAATAAGATCGATAAGTGCAAGGTATTCACTGCTTTCAATGTAGTCGTTAAAATCTTCTGGATAGTTCTGTCTAATGTAGTTAATCATTGTTCTACGTAGATTGTCAAAGTCATAGCTTTGAAAATCTGCATACTTGAAACTTTGATATATTCTTTTCCAATCTTCTGCTAGAAGAAGTCGATTTTGACGCTCTGTGCTACCCATAGGTTTATCCTTGCTTTATATGATATTTATCTGAATTAATAAAGTGCGCTGTTTAAACGAGGCCGGCTCTTTGATCGAATTGTAATGACAATGTTTCGCTAATATTGTATGGCAAATATGTAAGTTCGCATGTTATTTGTATACCGGTTTCATAAGCATCTATCAACACAGAGTCGGCGCTAACTCGTGGATCATAATTTACAATTCTTTCTACATCTTTTATTATTGCATCTTTAAGGGCTTCAGTTAGAGGTTCAAACAATATATCCCAAATAATTGTGCCAAAAGTAGGATTTTCTAATTTTTCACCTTGACGTATGTGGAAATGATTGACTATATCTTGTTTTATCAAAGGTAAATCAAACAACGAAAAGGATCCTGCATTGCTTACTGTGCTGGTTCCTCTATAACGCTTAGATACAGGCGCTTTTTTTACACTGCCGTTGATTGTAGTTGTTTTGTATAAATCTCTATCACGTGTTGCCATAATTTATTCCCTTGGAGGAGGTGCTGATGCTGGACCTCTGTTAAAAGTATCTTTGGTAATTGTAACAGGTGCACCAGTTGGATCTAGTATTTTTGTGCGCTCAGGTTCTGTTTTTCCTTCTCGACCGCTGGAGTCTACTGGCTTGTATATCTTTGGCGTTCCCATTTACATCTCCTATACATATTTATTCCACAATAGTTGGCTTGTCTGGACCGTCAATTGGTGATCTGTCGCCTGGACCTTTTCTATGAGAAAAATGAACATCTTGGCTTTCAGCAACGGCTTCTGTCTTGTCTGGAGTTACTGCTGGCGGATTCCAATTCTCATGTCCTTTCCATGGCTCGTGTTGTGGAACACGCTGCGGAAATGCTGCCGATACAGCTACAGTTGCTTGAGTTGCTGCACTTGCTGCTGATGCTTCTGGTCCGTTCATGTGGATTTCTGTTGCTGTTTCTATATGATTGCCTGATGTCAATGCTTCAAAATTACCGCCGCTGGTAATTTTTGTTGTAGAACCAACCAATATCTCCATGTTGCCTCCAACTTGCAGTTTCATATCGCCTGATCCTGCAATCCCTTCCATACCACCAGTGCCGTATAAATTTAGATTTTCGCCTGCATACAATTCGACATTTTTTGCTGCACTAGCCTTGAATGTTTCTCCTACACGATTTTCCATGTTTTTGCCGACAGTATTATATTGATTTTCTACAGCATTAATATTGATACTTCTACCTGCTTCAATATTCACATCTCTATCAGCAACTATATTAAGATCTTGCTCACTGTGAATGCTAATACTGTCGTCTGCGTAAATATCTATTTTACCATTACTGGTCATCTCCAACCAAGCAGTGCCTCTGCTGTTATTAATGTAGATCAAATCCTCGCTAGTATGCATTAATATTTGTGCGCCTGTTCTGGTCTTAAGCCTAATCATTTCATTGTGAGGAACTGTGACATCGCCAGCAGGCGCATCTAAATATTCGTATGGCGTGTCTGCTGCTTTGCCTGCACGTAGCAGTTTGTCATCTCCGTCATCAATAAAAATACTGCTGCTTCCTAAGCGGCTTGTATGCATTTCTACTTTCTTTTCTTTTATCCCAACTTTGCCTTTAGGTTTACCGCCGCGCTTGTCTAGAGGCCCCGGACTGCTAAACCCAAACACTGCACTAGGCAAGTCACGTTGCGCACTGGTCGAACTTATACCTCTAATATCATCCTCTACAAGTCCTTGTTCAATCAATAGCTCTACATATTCGTCATGCACAGGCTTTTTATATTTTCTAATATTTTGACTAGTTGCTTCAGTAATATGTTTGTTGTATTCGCCTGTTGGCAATCTAGGGCCACCGCCGGGAATTATTCCTGATTTAACTTCTGTGCTGGCATCTGTGTTAGGAATATTAAATGTCATTCCGCGCTCTGGAACACAAGCAAACCAATATGCATGATCTCTTCTACCTTCTACAAAAGTAACCAATACCAACGTGCCAGGATCCGGCGGCACCATCCAAAAACCATAACTTTTTTGCGTATCATCCCACGTATCATTTTGTCCTGGTCCTCTTACAGAATTTGCCATACCATAAAATGGACTAGCATAGTATGCTTGAACAGTTTGTCCTAGGGTTTCGCCTACGTTGCCTGCTTCTGTCAATTTTAACAACTCTACACGCAACCCGCCTCTATATGTTGGATCTACATGTTCAATTACACGCCCTAGATATGGTCCTGGTTTGCCAAGATCTCTGCCATTGTCGACAGTGCGTTGTATTGTATTCTTACTGATGTTTTCAACTGCCATTTTTTATCCTTATGGGTTTACTGTATCCAAACGATAATTCGCTTGTGTTTCTTCTTGAGGAATAGCAGTTGTAACGCTGTTGTCCTCTCCGCCACCTGATATCTGTTGCTCGTCTTGCAATCTTCGTCTTATAAGTTTCAAAGTTTGCGAAAATTTATTTCCTTGCCAATTATTTGACAGCATTGTAACTTTATATAATCCACTATAAGCAGGAACAACACTAAAAGTGACATTTCCGTTTTCATTGTAATCAATAATTGTTTTGAATGTTAGCAATATATCAACTTCGCTAGTTTGATAATTTACTGTTCCGTCGCTAGTTTCATTCAAACTTGCTATTCCTGCTGTGTAATTGCCCATTCCACTGTCGGCTATAAAATAAGGATCTCCATGAATTGTTAAGTCTAAAATAACAAGATCTACACCGCCCTGTAAAACATTTGTATGGAATTCGGCTGCAACTCTTAATTTGTCATTGTCAATACCTAGGCCACCGCCGCCCATAACCGCAGTAGTGTTTAAATTTCTCATTATACCGCCGCCATTTTCGCTATTTTGTGGAGACGCTTCGCTTGGTCTAAATCTTTCTTGAATTTCTAAAGCTGTGCGCTCTACTGCTTGTGCGCCTGCATCATCTAGGTTGCCTTGACTATGGTCTGAGTTTACCATTGTAAAAAATCCTGAATTTATTTGGATTTCAAAATCAAGTATATCAGAATTTTCGCCAGTGTAAATGTAATTGTATTCTTTTACTGCTTGTCCTCGTAAACTGCCATATCCTTTACCTGCATCATTGGGCTTTGCTAAGATTGTATGATGAACTAGATATGGTATAATCCTAAAAATATACTCTTTTGCATCTTCATTGTATACACCTTCTTGCGCACTACTCATTAAAAATTTAACTTGTGTTTCAATCCTAAACCACGGCACCATTCCGTTACCGTCAGGTGCTCTGTCTTTCAGTTCTTTACCATAGTCACTAGCAATAACAACTTCTTCTATTATCCTACTGATTTTTGTAGATGCTGGAAATTCAAATCTCCTGTTTTCATTGTGAATAATAGCTTCTTCTTGTGCAATTACACCGTCTTGCAATACATCTTGTGTATCTTGCATCGGAGCATTGCCGCCTTCATTGAATCCACTGATTATAAAAGATGTAGGTATTTCATTTGGAATATCTTGCGGAAATTCAAATTTGTATTTGTTGCCTTCTTTGACTTTGTTTTCTTGTTTTAACTCTTCAAATCTTGCATTCAAAATAGTTGCTAAACTTTCTTCGCCTTTTTCAAGCACAGTTTCAACATCTTTTCCTGTGATAGAAATATCCGTCATTACCTGTTCAGTTTGATCTGCTAGAGCTTGCTCATTCCACGGAATGCATTCAACTTGGTAAACTGATCCACGGTGATCAACATTGAAGGTGATGTTTACTAATTTAACTGGAATGTATCTAGTATTTTGTCCACTGCCTATGAATCCGCCATTGTCATCCCAACCTACAAATTCTATCATAAACATAAATCCAGCATCTAGATAATTGGTATATCCTAGTTCTGTTGCTGCCAGTTTACAAGCCTGTAAAAATTCACCCATGCTGTATGGTTCAATAACTTCAAACGAAAGATTTGTAGCATTTGATGTTCTTGTTCCTTCTGTGGGAATAATAATACTGTCCATGCTAACATTATCAATGAAATATTCGGCATTTATTCCTGCTGCTGCTTCGTTCAAAGTGGTAACTTTGTTTTCTCCGGCAGTTCCGCCTGATTTTAGTATGACATTTGCAGGTGCTTGACGGGCGCCGCCGTTAATTTGTCCTTTGTCCAAGCAACCAAAGGTAAAAATATTATTGTAACTTGCATATACATTCAACGGATTAGGTTTTGGCATTATTGTCCTATCGCTTTTTTCAATTCGCTTTCATTAGGCAAGTAAATGCTTATACCTGCTTTAAAATCATAGATTGGATCTTTAATTGTATCCATATTTCGCTGTGCAAATACCCACCAATACTTTGCACTACCATAAATGTCATACGCTAGCAAATCTGGACGATGGGTATATTGACTTTCTATGGTATAAAGTGCATCATCGTCACTGCTTGGCACTTCTCTTGGTTCTAATACTCCTAATTCGCCGCTTTCAAGAAACTTTGTTTTGAAATAAGGACTGGACTTTGCATATTCTACCATTAAATGTATCCTTGACTAATTAATCCGCCGGATGCAAATGCATCTAAACTGAATCTGTTTACCTTGTCTCTGCTGTAGACTGGCTTCAATACTACAGAAATAACACTGTCAGTTGGCACCCATGTCCCGCCTGCTTTAATATAATCAACTCCGTTTGGCAAATCAGTAGTAAAATTTTCAACCAAACAAGGAATATTGTTTAATGTATATTGTCCATAGCCATTTAATTTAACAATAGGAGGTGGTGCGCCTTTGTTAGAACTATTTCCATAATACATTTTGGTTGCACTTCGTAACATGTGTGTTGCAGCAATCCAATATAATCCATCTTCTTGATGTTGCACTGGAAAATCACCAACTACAGTAATTTGTCCAAGACTACTGTTCTGATATGCCGGAAAAGCATAATTATTATGTATAGGTGCAACTTCATCGTAGTTAGCTTGATGTTGTATTGTAATTTGCGGTTGTATAGGAAAAGTAAGTGCTCCTTTAAGTGGAGCTAAAACTCCGCTGCCGCCGAAAGGATTGCTTATTTTTACACGCCAATCAGTTGTTCCTCCGCCTTCATCTGCAAATTTTACAGGAGCAGCCGCAGAAATAGGTTGTCTCAATGTAGGCGGAACATTTCTTCTTCGCCAAACACTCATTAGATTGGTAACATCACCAATTACATCTGCAATATCTGTGGTTGCAATGCTGCGTCGGTTACCGCTACCGTTTAATCTTTGTATTTCAGCACGAGCCGCAGCAGCGCCGTCGGTTTGTTCTATAATTTGTATCCTAGATAAGTCTTCTTCTGCTACCTGGGGATATCTATCTCTATAATCATATGGTTCGGGCATTACAATCTCCTATACAGTATTTAGTTGACAAAATTAAACACATAGTTTATTATATTAAAAAAGGTATACCATAAATGGCCAGAAAAGTAAATTATTTAAACAACAAAGACATGTTGAAAGAAATACACAAGAGCAAAAGCACATTTTGTAGCTATGTTGATCCAGCATATGCTACTTTTGATATAATTTTGCCCAGTATAGATAAAATTAACATACGAACTATTGCAGAAGCAAAGCGAAACAAAGCAAAAAAACAATCAACAGTTGCATATGAAGAAGCAAAAGCTGTAAATAAAAAAGTAAAACAAGTAGAATTTGAAGTTGACTATAGAACTATACAAAAAACTGATCTAATTTTTCGCATAATGACATTTGATCATATACCCGAAGAACCTGGACGCAAGAAAAATCCTAAAACTATAGCAGATACAAAAGTAAAATTAAACTTTCCGCCATTTCAACATTATAAATTTGATGAAAACGATCAGTTGGTTTGCGTTGGTAAAAGTCACTGGGAAGGCGGCATGGAAAACGGATATTTTAGTTTAGATCACGGCAAAGCAACAAATGAACTGGCACGTATGTGGATGAAATTAGTTGATAGATATGCCACAAGAGGAAATGTTAGAGGCTACACATACAACGACGAAATGAAGGGCCAGGCTATTTTACAACTATCACAAATTGGTTTACAATTTGACGAATCAAAATCTAATAATCCATTTGCATATTACACTGCGGCAGTAACCAACAGTTTTGTTAGAGTTATTAACTTAGAAAAACGCAATCAAAATATAAGAGATGATATTCTAGAAATGAACGATCTTAATCCAAGTCATACTAGATTACACCATGGCGAATGGGAAGCAGCCATGCGGAGAGAAGGTTTAGACAAAGATAAAGGTTGATCTTTATTGTTGTTTACCGTATAATTTAAGTCTAACGGAGTATTATCTTGTTCATAAAAGCAGCAGTATTTACTGACATACATCTAGGTATGAAAGGCAACTCACGTGTTCACAATCAAGACTGTGAGGAATATATTGATTGGTATATTGAGACCGCAAAAGCAAACAATTGCGAAACAGGCATTTTTTGCGGCGATTGGCACCATAATAGAAACAGTCTTAACCTTACAACCATGGATACAACCATACGGTTGCTTGAAAAATTAGGCGAATCGTTCGAACAATTCTACATGTTTTCTGGTAACCACGACTTATACTACAAAGACAAGCGTGATGTAAGCTCTACTGAGTTTGCTAGACACATTCCTGGTATAACAGTAGTTGATGATATTACAGTTATGCAAGATGTAGCACTGGTTCCGTGGCTGGTAGGCGAAGAATGGAAGAAGATTGAAAAGCTAGAAGCAAAATATCTGTTTGGACACTTTGAACTGCCCAGCTTTTATATGAATGCCATGGTGCAGATGCCAGATCACGGTGAACTAAAGTCGGAACACTTCAAGAATCAAGAGTATGTGTTCAGTGGACATTTCCACAAGCGGCAGAAGCAGGGTAAGATCCACTACATTGGTAATGCTTTTCCACACAACTATGCAGATGCTTGGGATGATGACCGTGGTATGATGATACTAGACAGATTGAACGATGCTGAGCCAGAGTATATCAACTGGCCAGACTGTCCAAAGTATAGAACAATCAAGCTATCACAGTTGATTGATGAGAAAGACACACTCTTGCAAAGCAAAATGTATCTTAGAGTTACATTGGATATTGATATCAGCTACGAAGAAGCCAGTTACATTAAAGAAACATTTATAGAGCAGTATGGGTGTAGAGAAATTACACTTATACCTCAAAAACTTATGGAAGAAATCAATACAGACTTGGATATTGCACAGTTTGAAAGTGTAGATCAAATTGTTAGCAACGAAATTCAAGCAATTGATACTGAGCAGTTTGATAAGAAACTGTTATTAGACATTTACAGCGGGTTACATGATTAGAATAAAAGATTTAACAGTAAAAAACTTTATGAGTGTGGGTAATGTTACCCAAGCAGTTGACTTCAATGAAGAACAGCTGACACTTGTGCTTGGTGAGAACCTAGACCAAGGCGGTGATGACACTGGATCACGTAACGGAACTGGTAAAACTACAATTATTAATGCACTAAGCTACGCATTATACGGAACTGCCCTAACAAATATCAAACGAAACAATCTAATCAACAAAACCAACAGCAAAGGCATGTTGGTAACACTAAACTTTGAGAAAGGACGCAACAGATACCGCATTGAACGTGGCCGCTCTCCTAATATATTCAAGTTTTATGTAAATGATCAAGAACAAAAACAAGACATTGACGAATCACAAGGGGATAGCCGTAAAACACAAGAAGATGTGCAAGAATTACTTGGTATGAGCCATGACATGTTCAAGCACATACTTGCATTGAACACTTATACCGAGCCGTTCTTGAGTATGCGGGCCAATGATCAACGTGCAATCATCGAACAGCTACTTGGTATCACAATACTAACCGAAAAAGCAGATGTGTTAAAGGAACAAACACGCAAAACCAAAGATTCTATCACAGAAGAAACACTAAAAATCAATGCTATCGAGGCTAGTAACAAAAAAATTGAACAAAGTATCGAAACACTTGCTGGAAGACAACGTGCATGGATGGCAAAACAAAAAACCGACGTTGAAAAACTAGAAAAAGGCATTGAAGAATTAGAAAAACTCGACATCGATGCCGAATTAGACGCACATGACAAACTTGTAAACTGGACTGAGCTTAATAATCGTATAACCAGCTTGAATAAAGAAAAAGCCACACTAGAAAGCGCATTGATGCGGGCAACAAAGACTGTTGACAAGGCAGAAAAAGATATTAAAGAACTTGATGATGCTGTTTGTTACACCTGTGGGCAAGAATTACATGCAGACAAGAAAGCAGAAATTGAAACTCGCAAACAAAAAGAATTAAGTGATGCACTTGCATACCAAACCGAAGTTGCAGGCAAACTTGAATCAACTATGCAAGCACTAAACGACATAGGCGATATCAACGGACGCCCAAATACATTTTATGAAAGTGCAAAAGAAGCATACGAGCATAGAAACAATGTAGAAAACTTGAAAATTGCATTGGAAAATAAAAAAACAGAAGATGATCCTTATCAAACACAAATAGATGATCTAAATGAAACAGCTATACAACAAATCGACTGGAATCCAGTTAACGAATTAACAAATATTAAAGATCATCAAGAGTTTTTGCTTAAACTTCTTACAAACAAAGACAGTTTTATTCGAAAAAAGATTATCGATCAGAACTTGGCATACTTGAACAACAGATTAACCTACTATTTAGATAGACTAGGACTGCCGCATCAGGTTAGATTCCAAAATGATTTGAATGTTGAGATTACACAACTCGGTCAAGACTTAGACTTTGATAACTTGTCACGCGGTGAACGCAACAGACTTATACTAGGTATGAGTTTTGCATTCCGTGATGTTTGGGAATCACTGTATCAAGGCATTAACTTGATGTTTATTGACGAACTTATTGATAGTGGCATGGACACCGCTGGTGTAGAAAATGCATTGAGTGTGTTGAAAAAGATGGGCAGAGAGCGTAGCAAAAATGTTTTCCTTATCTCACACAAAGACGAACTAGTTGGTAGAGTTAATCATGTTCTCAAAGTTATTAAGGAGAACGGCTTTACTTCATATGCAAATGATGTAGAGATTGTTGAATGACAGATGACACACATGATAAACTGGTAAAGGCATACTTGGAATATTTTGCAGCAAACGAAAAGTTTGAACAAGGGCCAAGTGATAGAACAAAACGGAACGCAAGACGCACATTGCGTAATCTTATGAGGCTAGCAAAACAAAGGCAAGACGAAATACAAGACCATTACCTGGTAGTTTTAGAACAGGTTAGAGCATCTGGTAAATGGGCAAGCAACAAAGCAAAGGCACAGAAATCAAAAGAGGTAAAGGCAGCCAAAAGAAATAATACATAAAGTATGAGTTGGACATATAATGGTGAAAAAGTTGACAAGATTGACGATAAATATGAAGGCTTTGTATACCTTATTACCAACTTAAAAACACAACAAAAGTATGTAGGCAAAAAATTAGCAAAGTTTAAAACAACCAAGCCACCTTTAAAAGGCAAAAAGAACAAACGTCGAGGCTACAAAGAAAGCGATTGGCGTGAATACTGGGGAAGTTCAGATAGACTGAACGAAGATGTAAAAACACTAGGCGAAAAAAACTTTACTCGTGAAATACTTTACTTCTGCCAAAGCAGAGCAGAAATGAGTTACATTGAAGCACGAGAACAGTTTGACAGGCGAGTATTGGAAACAGACGAATACTACAACGGAATCATCAATGTAAGAGTTGGTGGATCAAACAAACTACGCCAGGCACTACTAGAACACAAATAGGCTATATAACGAGCTCTAATTAAACTCCAAGATCCAGCCGAGGTAATGCTCGTGGCCGGTGGCGTGGAATGCTCGCGTGAAGAAGTATACGATAGGCTTTAAAGGAATGGGCTCTGAGAAAAAGCAACCCAAGGGTAAGTGTTTTCGCTTGTTAGGGAATAACTGCCTTCCGTTGATATGACGAAGCTAGAGTAGGGGGATACAGGTCAACCGCCTCCGACAACGAAAGTTGAATCTCTTTTAACAAGATGGCTGAAGCGACTCGAATGAAGCTCAAAAGCTACCTTCGCCCGGCAACGGGCGAATTATGACTTCACAATCTGAATGATACTAAAAGCAATACCACTTCGTTGTATTGCATTTCTCATTATCAATTAAGAAATTATAATTGTGTTGAGTGCAAACGAAAACACAGTTGAACGTAGTTCAACTCAAATGTATATAAATACATTATCAATTAATTGGATAACTACATACATGGTGAAACTTCTAGAAGTAATTTCATATGATAAAGTAATAATAAACGAAGCTGAGGCAGATACACCTCCTAAAGGCTTGCAGTATATTCTAGGCGATGACACGTTTGAATTCAAAGGACAAATGTGGCAGAGGGTCAAACCTGACGGCTCTCCTGGAAGGATGGCGTTTAAGGATGAAGTTAAACAATTAAACGCCATGTGGAGCGAGTTGGGAACCAAGTTTGGCAATCAAGGAAATGCTGCTGATTACGATAATGCTAGGACTGGCAACGTAAACCTTGATGCAAATGCAAAAATGTGGTCAGGAAGCAAAGAAAAAGGCTTTTTGGTTAAAATCGGTTCACACGCTTTTAAATTTCCAGACGAAAAAGCAGCAACAGAATTTATAGAAGACTTTAACAGAGGTTCAAAACCTGTAAGACAAACATTATTAGACAATGTTGCAGACAGACAGTTAGGTGCTGGCAGCAGATTTATGGAAGGTTATAGAGCATCTGGTTCTACACTAGGCGATTTTTTAGAAAAAAATAGCACTGCAAAATTTATTTTAACCAATCCTTTGATGAAGTTAGCATTGAGTATTTTTGAGATTGCTGGCTGGTCTACAGCACTGCTTCATTCTCATGTTGCAAACTGTGCTTATTGGCAAGATTTACAAGCACAAGGCGACCTTACACAAGAAGAAGTAGATGATTTGATATTGTCTAGTCAAGCAGCACTTGGAGCACAGATATCCGCACTTTGCTTGACCATGTTCAAAGGCGTAAGAAGAATACGCATGTTCTTAACCATGGCAAGGACTATTTCTAATGTTTGGGCAGGCGTGATGGCCGGAACCGGTGTTGGATTACCTGGAGCAATAGCCATGCTGGCAGCAAGAGAGACAGCATTCTTTTTAGTTCAATGGTGGCTTACAAGACCTGCAAATCAGCGTATACTTGCAGAATGGATAGCCGGCTTCCTAGACAATATAATTGCCCGTGCAATCACAGGCGGTATTGCGGGAGTTACAGGACTTGCCTTAAATTCGTTAAGTGGTGCGTTAGGAGAGTTTGATTTGGGATTTGATCAACTGCTTAGAGACGGCGGCTGGGAATATTCTGCAAGCAAAGATCAAAAAAATCCTCAAATATATGCCAGCACCGAATGGGCTAAATTAGCTTTCCAAAATGTAATTTATCCTCCACAAAAAGTTATGGCAGTTCCGTTTATAGCAGTTGGAGATCGCAGAAGATTAATGCAATCTAAATTTTCTGAAATGTTCAACATTACCTTTACTCAAAACACTGACAATGAACAACCTGGCGAAATAGATCTTGGATCGGAAGCAAACGAAAAAGATGGCATAGAGCCACAAACTGCTACAGCTGATCCTGAAGTTTCTTAAACCAACGGCATTCTGGCTGTTTTGGTATTTTCAATATTTTCTTTGATTATTTTTTGAATAATTTCTCGATCTTCTATATCCATTTCGTATAGAAACTGTTCTACGCTAACGCCGCCACGCATGTGCCAAGACACTCTGTAAGCCGTATCCTTGATACCTTTTATTTCATTTTCAAAGTCATCGGCTAGTGTCTTAATCTCGTTATCGTCAAGAGACACTAGCCTTTGACGAAAAAATCTGTTTGGTCCACCCTTACTGCAACTGAATTTTCTTTACTACAATGCTCACACATAACCTGTTGATTTGGAATACGCCAATTGGCAACTTGAGATTCGACATGTTGTTTTATTTTGTTAAACATTGAAATATCGTTGTCGTCTAAAAATTCTTTGATTTCTTGTTTATTGGTTTCTTCAACTCCATCTACTGTAATGCTGTATATCATTTGTAACACTGCTTGAACACCGATAGTTGCAATTTGCAAAAGTGTATCGTTTGTAAATTTTTTTCTATCTTCTTCTTCCATTTTAACTGCTTGAATTTGAATAGCTCTAGCAAGTGCAATGTTCTGTTGCTGGAATTCTGTATACTGTTTGTAAGTTAAAGGACGTAATGTAAAAGTAAATCCGTTGATAACAATTTGATCTTCATAGATCAAATTTGAAAAATAATCTAACAAGCCCTGTATTTCAATATCATATTGATTTTCTTCTTTGCAATGAGAACAAGGTGCATTAACAGTTAGGTTTGGTCCATAGGATGCCATTCTAATTGCAAGTAAGATATAGTCTATGTCTAGTGTGACCAGTTGCATAGGATCTAATATACCAGGTATACAACTTCTAATGTTTTGTGCAGTCGCTTGTCCGTTGATCAGTGCATCTGGAGTTTTGAAAAGTATTTCGTCATTTGCTGTCATACTGAACACAGGCATTTCTGTGTATGCTTGGTTGGCAACAATGTTATCGTTATAGTATCGACCACCACTGGGTAAATTTGCATAAATTTTAGGTTGTCTTCTATATTTTTTGAGAGGACTAATTTCGTTTTCCATGAGAGCATCCTATAGGTAAATAGTTATATATCCATATTTATGGGCAAAAAAAGCAAGAGGATTAAGTTTTGGCTGAAGAAAATGCAACAGGTATATTAGGTGATGTAAGTAGATTAGTTGCCGGAGCTTTTGGTGACCTTGGAAAATCTGCTGTTGGGTTATCAGGAGAATTGTTATCTGGTAGTCAAGATTTATCATCATATTCTAAAGCATTGAGCATCAATACTCCATTACTAAAAGAAATGGGAGGTGCAATACAAGGTTTAACACAGTTTGCAGAAGCTAATTTAGCTGAATATCAAACTCTATCGGGCATTGGTGCAACATTTGGCGCAGAAATGACCGAAATAAAAAGTGCTGCTGCTGATCTAGGTATCACTGTTGAAGAAATGATAGAGCTTTTCCAAAAAAACAATATCGGATTAGCAGCATTTGGCGGAACAGTTGATCAAAGTATCACAGCATTTAGAGAAGTTGCTAATAAAGTTCTATCAGTTGACAGTGATGTAGGACGCAATCTAAGAAGATTAGGATTGTCAGTTTCTGATATCAACGAATCTTTGCTTGCATTTGCGGAGATTAACAAAGTTGATCCACGCCAAGCACTGAACGATGCTACGCAACTTGCAGCTTTTGAACAAATGGTAGTGGGTATAGATACAATTGCTCAACTAACTGGCGAAAGTAGAGACTCACTGCTTGAAGCTCAAATTACACGAAATCGCCAAGGAGATATTCAAGCGTTTGGTATCACTGCTGGAACCGAAGCACAAGCGCAACTAGTTGCGGCTGCTGGCGCCTTAGATGATAATCTTGGACAGAATTTTGGCAACTTGTTAACTGATTTAGTTGTAAGGGGCACTCCAACTGACGAAACAACAAAAGCATTGGCGGCAGCATTAGGCGATGAGTTTGGAACACTTCAAGCACTTGCAGATGAAATTAAAGCTGGCACTGCCTCGACAGGCGATATATCAAGGGCAATGGGTCAGTTAACAGCTAGAACAACAGAACGAGATTTTGCACTTCAAGCACAACTTAGAGGAGTCGCAGGCCCAATAGCAGATGTATCAGCGCAGGCTCTTGAGGAAAATCTTGCCTTCCGTAACAGGATAACAGCAACCATGGAGCAGCTTGGCGTTGATACCTCAGATCCTGCTATAGAATATTTGTTAAGTCAAATAGAGGATATGCAATTAGATCGGGTAGCAGATGATGCAAACAATTCTATTCAGACAACAATAGGTTTGCAAACAGAGCTACGAGAATTGGTCAAAGAAGCCCAAGGTGCTGGATTGCCTGCGCTAGAACAAGTATTAACAGAAGCATTAAACACGGTCAGTGCAAACCTGCCAGGCGGCGAAGAAATAGGAAATACGATTGCCAATACAGTAGGCAGTATTTTAGATGTTAGTTCTGCAATATACAATGACGCAGCATATGCAAATGCAATATTCAAAAACGTATCTATAGAAGGCGGATTGGCTACTCCATCTGAAATAGCTGCAATTGCTGCTGGAGGTGCAGAAGGCATAGCTAATAGTAGCCAACAGGAGTTGATAACTGTATTAGAAAAACTTAACGCAAGTGAAGCTGAACTATTGAACGCAGAAC
>Ga0181574_10000066_pt1 | contig 93012 bp, 93 predicted proteins | sample 101ome_24_FD_145600 | JGI IMG/M metagenome (GOLD analysis project Ga0181574, IMG submission 145600) | Coastal salt marsh microbial communities from the Groves Creek Marsh, Skidaway Island, Georgia - 101410AT metaG (spades assembly) | ecosystem: Environmental > Aquatic > Marine > Intertidal zone... | reverse complement strand
GGCAAGTCTCGCTCACATTGTGTTTAACATGAAAGAATTCATTTTCATCCCGTAAGCCCATGCACTGTCGACGTTTTCAAAACCAACCCATGTCGCGACGCGATCTTCTTGCCAAAGGGGCGATGGGATTTGGTGGTGTCGCATTGCAGGCTCTTCTCGCGGAGCAATCCCGTGCCGCAATCACAAATCCGCTCGCACCGAAGGCACCTCATTTTGCTCCGAAGGCGAAAAATGTGATCTTCCTCTACATGGATGGTGGCCCGTCGCAGGTTGATACCTTCGACTACAAGCCGATGCTGAAAAAGTATCACGGCCGCGATCCTAGCGAGGTGATTGGCAAGTTGGCTCCGACTCAGTTCGACAGCGTCGGAAAAGTGCTGCAGGCGCAGTGGGATTTCAAACAACGTGGAGAAAGCGGAGCCTGGGTCAGCGAGTTGTTTCCTCATCTTGCGAAAAAAGAAGTTATCGACGAGATCGCTTTTGTGAAGTCGATGACCTCGAAGTTCTCCGAGCACACTTTCGCCAATTATTTTCTCCACACGGGAAGCCCGTTCCAAGGAAGGCCAAGCATGGGGGCCTGGCTGGGCTACGGTCTCGGATCAGAGAATGAAAACCTCCCCGGTTTCGTCGTGCTCAATGGAGGCCTCATTCCGCCTGGCGGACTCGATTGTTTCGGCTCTGGGTTTCTTCCGGCAGCGTATCAGGGTTCCGTCTTTCTTCCTCAGGATCAGCCAATTGCAAACATTCGTCCCGGTGAAGCGAGTTCGGAAGCGCAGAGGCGTAAGCTTGATCTTCTCAGCGACCTCGACCGCGGAGCCCTGGCGGAATCAATGCCTGATCCACAAGTCGAGGCGGCGATCCAGAATTACGAAACGGCCTATCGCATGCAAACGGCTGTGCCGGACTTGATGAATCTGCGAGGTGAGTCAGATGCGGTGAAAAAACTCTACGGACTCGATGCCGAATTCAAAAACACGCAAACCTTCGGCCTGCAGTGTCTCCTCGCTCGCCGTCTTGTCGAACGGGGAGTGCGATTCATCGAACTGACCTGCCCCGGTGGAAACGGCGACCGCTGGGACCAGCATAATAAGCTCGTCGATGGTCACGGAAAAAATTGCCAAACCGTCGATCAGCCCATCGCTGGCTTGATTGCCGATCTTCGTCGACTCGGCTTGCTCGACTCCACCCTCGTCGTTTGGGCCGGAGAATTTGGCAGAACGCCATTTGCTCAGGGTAGTGATGGTCGTGACCACAATCCTTTTGGCTTTACGGTTTGGATGGCTGGAGGTGGTGTGCAAGGTGGCTTGTCAGTTGGGGAGACCGACGAGTGGGGCTACAAAGCCGTGCAGGATCGCTATGAAATACACGATCTTCATGCGACGATGCTCCACCTGCTCGGAGTCGAGCACACAGAGAGCACCTTCCGCTTCAGCGGCCGCGACATGCGCCTCACCGACGTGCACGGGCACGTTATGAAAGAGATACTGGCCTAAGCAAACCTGACCCTGTTGACTACCTGACTCAGCCCTGTTGTGTCTCATAATTCGCAACTTTTGCCCCTTTTTCATTGAGCGAATTCCGAGGAAGGATGTCTATCAATACAACAGCGCTTCTCTCGGGAGGCGCAGAAGTTTTAACCCAAACCCGAACGTTAGAAAACACAGGCTAACTTCGGCGATGTGCCGCCCGCATCGTAGTCGAGTTCCCCGGAAAAAACGAGGGAGAGACACTTATCCAAAGCCTCCATTCCGAATGGCCACCACCAAAAGGGTGGCCGACCTGAAGACAAAACCGACCTGAAAAGGTTGCCCGTCGCCGGAAACAGCGATCCACATCATGACATCCGCTCTTTTTATCCTGGGACTCGACACTACTACTGGCGCCAACGCGCTGACGCCCGTGGGTTCGTTGCGGAAGACTCTCGTAGACGTGCCTTGAAGCTGCCTAAGAAATTCGCACACTGCGCTTTTTGTTCAGCTTCAGCACCTGTCCGCTTTCGAGGGCAGGCTCGCCTTTGGGATCCGTTTGTTTTTCTCCGTCGAGCTGAATGCTTCCTTGCTGGATGAGTCGGCGGACATCGCCTCCGGACTTCGGCTCTTCGATTGCCGCAAAGGCAGCCTGCACGATTCCGAGCAGGTCAGATCGATCAGCGGGAGGGGTGAATTCGGGCAGCTCAACTTCATCGAGATTGCCGCGGTTGTTCCAATTCGCGAGCGCCTGCTCGGCAGATTCGGCGGAGTGGTATCGAGTGACTAATTTTGCAGCGAGTTTTTTCTTCGCTTCCAGCGGATGAGCGTCCGCAGGAATTTCTTCGCCCATCAGGAGAATCGAGTAGCGGTGCATCAGTTCGTCGGAGATACTCATGATCTTGCCGAAGATCTCCCCAGCCGGCTCCGTGATCCCGACGTAGTTGTGGAGGCTCTTCGACATCTTCTGCACGCCGTCGAGGCCTTCGAGAAGGGGCATGCACATGACGACTTGCTGGTCCATCCCTTCGCTTTTTTGCATGTCGCGGCCGACGAGGATATTGAAAAGCTGATCGGTTCCACCCATCTCGACGTCGGCTTTCACTTCGACGGAATCCCATCCCTGGACGATCGGGTACTGAATCTCGTGAAGGCGGACTTCCTGGTCATTCGCGATCCGATTCTTGAAGTCCTCGCGCTGAAGCATCTGCTGCATCGTGACTCGAGCATTCAGTTGGATCACGTCGGCAAAGGACATCTTGTTAAACCACTCGCCGTTAAAAACGATCTCGGTCTTGTCCCGGTCGAGAATGTGAAATGCCTGATCCTGATAGGTTTTCGCGTTGGCGAGAATCTCCTCGCGGGAAAGGGGAGGTCGAGTTTTGGAGCGACCGGTGGGATCACCAATTTGTGCGGTGAAGTCTCCGATGATCAGGATCGCCTGGTGGCCGAGCAGCTGAAACTGGCGTAGCTTTTCGAGGACAACACTGTGGCCCAAATGCAAATCGGGGGACGTCGGATCAACACCCAGCTTGGCACGCAGAGGCTTGCCGGATTTCAGCTTTTCCAGCAGCTCCTTTTCGCTGATGAGATGGGCAACGCCGCGCGTCAGGATAGCAAGCTGTTCTTCAGGAGATTTCATAGTGCAAAAGCGGCCGCTGTCAGCGGACCTCAAGACGGCAAGAAACATGCGCCGCCCGTTTTTTCAACCGTGGGTTGTTGGAAGAGATAAAGGCATATACATCAAGTCCCAACGCAGAAGGCCTTTGGCTAATCCCTGCGAATCCTTCTAAATCCCATGAAATCCGTGCAAGAAATTGCCAGCTAAGTGTAATGCACGGATTGGGAAAGGCTTTTACAGGATTTCCACGGATTATTTTGCAGGAGGCGGCCCTTGTTCGAATAGCAATATTTGGCGGGCAAGCGGGAGTTTGCCCCTTCACTTACTCGTCTTCCGGGGTGTCTCATTCTTTTGTCTTCCGGGTATCTTCTCCTGCTAAGAGGCTGAATTTCTCCCGGTAAATCTGAGGCGAAATATCAAAGACCGCTTCGAACTCACGACCGAATTCGGAAGTCGAAGCAAATCCCACTTCCTTGGAAATGCGGCGAGGTTCATCGCCATTTGTGAGGAGACGGCATGCGGCGTGAAAAACACGACGTCGGTGTGCGTAGTCATCCATCGACATACCGGTCAGATCTTCGAAAGCTGTCTCGATCGCCCTTTTCTCAAATCCACCGCATTGCATTTTCGCTGGATCAAAGATTGCAGCTCGACGAATCGTCACTTCGATCTCGTCGAGAGCGTGCTTTGCCTCCGGCAAAATTTCGATCTCGGATACGCCGCGCCAGAATCGCTGGTGCTCGTCCGTGAGAAGCATCATCAATTTCAGCACAGACACGCGCGTGATCGGTTCGAGCTGCCGCTTTTCTTTCAGTAAATTTTGCAGGTATTCCAGTTCGGTACGAATGCGAACAGCGCCTTCGTTTCTCGTCGTAAAGACGTGAAGATTGTCCTCTCTCGGATAGCGGAACCAGGACTGGTCGAAAAACAGCGTCAGTAGATTCGGCGAGTTCGCGATGATCTCGTATTCCAAGGTGAGCCACTCCGGTAGATAGCGAAGGCGAGTCAGGACAACTTCCTCTGGCTGCTTGATCGTGTGGCGGTGGCCCGGATTTACGACGACGACGGCCCCTTCGCGAACGGCTTGCGTGCCAGCATCGGTCTCGTGGAGGAAATTGCCTTTCTGAACAAAAAAGTTCTCCGGGAAGTTCGTCGCCGGGAATTCGTATTCGTCGATCAGGTAAAAATTCGTCAGGCGCACAGGCCAGCGACCGGAGTTTTCAATCCGGTTGTCCGAGATAGTCGATTTCTTGAAAAACATCCCCATGGCAGGAAAGGAAGTCTGTGGTTTCAGGTATTCGAGCTGAGGGACTCGGGGTAAAAAACCTTTTCCAGCTTCAGGCCGTCTGCGGGAGCGCAGAAAGGTGCCTTGCGATCGACGCAGCCTTGCAGCAACGCCTCAATCTCCGTAGGAGCAAATCTACCTTCGACGCAATATACAATCGACCCGACGAGGAAACGAACCATTTTATAAAGAAATCCATTTCCCTCGAATCGAATGATCACGGAATGATCGCCTGTTCTTTCCACATCTGCCCGGAAAATGGTGCGGACGGTGTCCCGCTCGGCATCCTTCCCATCGTTCCGGTTTGCGGAAAAAGCGCGAAAGTCGTGTGTGCCTTCAAAAAGAGCTGACGCATTCACAAGTACATCGCCCAGATCGAGTCCACGGCGATGCCAGGCCAGACCAGCGAGAAGGGGAGGCAGGGCTTCGCCAGTTTCAATGCGGTAGCCATAGCGTTTTCCTTCGGCAGAAAAACGGGCGTGAAAATCCGCGTCCACCACATCGCAGTCAAAGATTCGGATCGCGGGTGGAAGCTTCGCGTTCAGCGCCTTGCGCCACTCGGCTGAATTCATCCGCCATTCCTTTGGCGCGTCGAAATGAGCGATCTGTGCATCGGCAGAAACGCCTGAGTCAGTGCGCCCCGAGCCCTGCACGGTTTCGATTTCCGAGCAGATTGACTGCAGGGCTGCGAGCAGAATATCCTGCACCGTGTTTCCACTGGCCTGACTTTGCCATCCGGCAAAAAGTCGCCCGTCGTAGGCGACTGTGAGACGGTGGCGGCGAACCGCGCTCATGCTGACAGACTGCGGCTGTCGACAAACACACTATCCATTCCCGCAGCGGATGCCGCATCCACTCCAGCTTGGCCGTCTTCGAAAACAAGGCATTCGCCGGCGGGGACGCCCATTTCCTCAGCTGCAAGCAGGAACATGTCGGGCGCAGGTTTTCCGCGTTTGACGCGAGCTGGAGTGATGATGATCTCGAAAAAATCGCGAAGACCGATCGAAACAAGGGAAGGTTCGACGATGGATAGATCGCTACCTGAGGCCACGGAAATTTTCTGGCCGGCAGAGTGATACTGCTTCACCAACTCCGCCACAGCTTCGACCGGTTGAAGATCAGGGACATGCTTGGAATACCATTCCACCTTCCAGTCGTGAACGGAATCCGGGTCGATGTTGGCTCCGAAGCGCTCGTTCAAGCCCATCGTGATATCTCGATCAGGGACACCGGCGTTGGCGTAAAATTCATCCTCCGTCCATTTCCAAGGCGCACTGTGGTGCTCAAAGCTGGCAGTCCATGCGCGAAAATGAAGAGGCATCGAATCGACAAGTGTTCCGTCGCAGTCGAAAATGTATCCGCCGAACTCGCGGTCGGGAAGATCGAGTTTCATAACGAATTTATGGATCTGTCAGGGCAAAGCCCTTAGTCCGAATTGCCACCTTTGGTGGTCGACTCTTGAGGCAGTGCCTCGACGACTTCTGCATCGACCGTGTCTCCGCCCTTGGAGAAGAACTTTTTGAAAATACGGCGGGGCAGGCTTTTGCCGGCTTCTTCCGCTTCCAATTCGGTAAGCGCAGCTTCCTTCGCCTTTTCCCATGCTTGGGCAAATCCCGGAGCGTTCACAACCATGCCCTTTTCAGCCCGGGCGTAGATTTCCAGTTCCCTCTCCAGTGCCTGCTCATCGCTTTGGACGCGGCCCGTGTTGACCTTCATGCGGAGATTCTCGTTCTCGACCTTCAGTTCGTCGATCTTGTCCTTCATCTCGGACATCTTTTCCGCCTCGATCTCCAGCTTATCGCTGAGGTGGCCCTTGAGACGACGCAGCTCCCGCTTCGTCTTCATGTGAGCGAAGAGAGAAAGTGCGCAGAGAAAGAATCCCAGGAGAAATCCCCAGAAGAACCAGTGAGTGACAACTGTTTTGACTGTTTCCATGTGGCGGAACTATACGGGGAGGGTGGGGTGGCGTAAACTGGGGATGTGCGAGAATTTTACACACTAAAAAGTAGCTGTGGCACCAGAGAAAATTTCCCGTTCAGGGTGCTGGCTGCGAAGGGAAATTCGGTTTCCGGTGATCTCGCTCTCCAGTTTGGCGAGTGGATGAAAAACGATAGCGGCAAAGTCTTCTAAATCCCCGGCGTCAATAACCACCATGGGTTGATTTGCATAGACGAGTTTGCTCCAATCGCAATGATCCTCGCAATAGAGTTAACCAAGCTCGTCATCAATATCAGACATAATTTCCCTCGCCCTTATTGGGCCTCCGGTTGATACTGTGGCGATTTCCCCGATTCAATTCCAAAAACCCCTTGCAAATCCAAATTCTTCTATTTCTGTAATAACAGAAATAAGGAAAATGACTAATTTACCCCCATTCGCACAGCACTTCATCCTCCACTGGGGAGAGATGGGGACGAAGTGGGGGATCAACCGGACGGTGGCTCAGATTCATGCCCTGCTTTTCCTATCCGAGGAGCCGCTGAACGCGGAGCAGATCTGTGAACAGCTTGGAGTGGCACGGTCGAACGTGAGCAACAGTCTCAAGGAGTTGCAGAATTGGGGCATCGTTCGCGTGGTGCATCTTTCAGGCGATAGGCGAGACCACTTTGAGTCGATCGAAGACGTTTATGAAATGTTCCGGATCATCGCAGCGGAGCGAAAACGCCGAGAGATCGATCCCACCCTTCGCAATCTGAGAAATTGTGCCGATGAAGCGGGACAGACCGACGATGCTGGGGACGCCTACGCAAAAGGCCAACTCGAAGAATTGCTCGGTTTCTTTGAACTCGTCAGTGATTTTTACGACAAGATGGACAAGCTCCCGACTAAATCTGCTGTAAAGGCGATTCGCATGGGGGACAAGATCGCAAAGTCGCTTGGAGGGCTGAGGAAATGACGACAGACCTGATTACCCAATGACGAGAGAAATCCGAATGACGAAGGTCGGTTGCCTGCGAGGCGATCGCTCGCGGAATAACTTCTGGATTCAAGAATTCGCTTTCATTCGCGAGGCTGAAGGCCATTCCTTTCCATTCGCGTTTAACAATGCAGAATGCTGCAAGAATTGTAACGTGAATGACGCGCGAATATCCACGACTGAAAAGAATCGGATAGGCTCTGTCGAAACCTCGTTTGCACTTGCCGCTGCTTTGTAACCCTCTTCTTTATTTATTTCGTAATTTCTTTATTAACAGAAATGACTGAAATAAGCGTCATCACCGAAACTGGAACAAACGGAGCGCTCCGCTACGACGGGACCTGCCGATTTTGCGTTGGGATGGTTACACGAACTCTTCCCATTCTGAGAAAGGTCGGAGTCGGGGTTCGTCCTTTTGAAAACGGAGCTGCCGAAGAGGAAATGAAGCTCGAATGGCGCGACGGTACGAGTCACGCCGGTGCCGACGCCGCCTTTTTTCTTGCCCGCCGCATCTGGTGGGCTGCTCCGCTCGGGTGGTTGGAATGGATGCCGGGAGTTCGCTTTATCACTCGGCAACTCTACCGCGTCATTGCCGCAAAAAGGCACTGCATTAATGGGGCCTGTGAAATCGATTTGGGAAAGGAAACAAGCTGACATGAAAAAGAACATGAAAGAACGAATCGTCATCGCCGGAGGAACCGGATTCCTCGGTCGGGCGCTGGCTGCCAATCTGGATCGAGCAGGCTATGACGTCGTTATCCTCGCGAGAAACACGGCCGGCTACCGTGGGGCTGGCCGCGCGATTGAGTGGGATGCGGAAACGGTGGAGGAACACTGGAGAGTTGAACTCGAAGGGGCCAAGGCTCTCGTGAATCTTTGTGGGAAAAATGTGAACTGCCGCCAGACGAAAGCGAATCGGGCGGAAATTCTTCGGTCTCGTGTCATTCCTACCGAAACCCTAGGAAATGCACTGCGCTTGGTCTACCGGGTGCCGAAGGTCTGGGTCCAGGCAACGAGTCTTGCTATATACGGCAATGCAAGAAACCGAGTCTGTGATGAGACCGCCTTTGTTCCCGACGAGTATCCAACCGATGTTGTGGTCAATTGGGAAGAGGCTCTTGGCAGGGCTATCCGACCCGAGATGCGCTGGGCTGCCTTGCGAATCGGTTTCGTACTCGGTAGCGACGGTGGTGCCTTGCCTGCACTGGCTAATCTTGCGCGACTTGGTTTCGGGGGGGCGATTGGAGGCGGCGATCAGTGGATCAGTTGGATTCACATCGACGACATGGTCCGGTTTTTCCGCGAAGCGATCGAGAATCCGGCGGTCTATGGGATTTTCAACGCCACCGGTTTGCAGCCCGTTCCAAATCGTGAGTTCATGGAAACCTTGCGAGAGACAATCGGCATTCCATTCGGAGCGTCCGTACCGGCGGCCCTCGTCCGGCTCGCCGCCCCGGTAATCGGGGCAGACCCGGATTTGGCTCTGAACGGACGGCGAGGCCTCCCCGTGAAAATTCACGGGCTCGGTTTTCGGTTTCGGTTTCACGAACTCGAAGACGCTCTCGAGGACCTGCTTGCGACACCCGCGAAAACGATACAGCCGAACTGGATCGAAACCTTTGCCCGTTGATATGCCATGACGATTTTGAAGGACTTCTATCGTAGGGAACGGAAAAGCAAACTTTTCCGGGTCTGGCATGAGCCATGGAAAACTCGACGGCTGGATAACATTCAGATCCACGAAAACACCCTGTTTGATGGCCTCGATAAAGCATGGACGGAGACCGCAGAGACTATTTCAGCTCGCCAAAATCCCGGTGTTGAGGATGTCTGAATGAGTCGTCCTCACCGCATCCATGTTTAGAAAGAAGCAAGATTCCTTCCTCAATTTGTTTGCAATGATCCCAAAACTGCGGATTCATGCCGTCGATGGAAGACAACCCTTTCCGAGAGGATGACCTAAGCCTCCGCAACCATCCCGAATCCTGTGTTCTCGTCATTTTTGGCGCGACGGGCGATCTCACGCACCGAAAGCTGATTCCGGCACTCTACAATCTCGCTGCCGATGGTGATCTGCCTCCTGGGCTGCGCGTCGTTGGTTTTGCTCGCCGCGAAAAATCGGATGAGGAATTTCGCGAAGGTCTCGAGAAACTGAATCGCGAAGCTTCCCGGCAGGGGCATGACCAGGATCTCTGGGAGCAGTTTTCCCAGAGCGTTTATTATCACGAAAGCAATTTCAACGATGGCGACGGTTACGCCTCGCTCAAAAATCGCCTCGACGAGATGGAGAAGGACGGAGCGAGCCCGAACCGGCTTTTCTACCTCGCATCTGCGCCGGAGTTCTTCGATGACATTCTCCTTCACATTCGCGAGTCGGGGTTGAATGAGTCGGAGAACGGCTGGACACGCGCTGTCGTCGAGAAGCCATTCGGCACCGATCTCGAAACGGCACAGCATCTCAACAAAGTCGTAAACGAGGTTTTCCCCGAGGAGAACACCTACCGGATCGACCACTACCTCGGAAAAGAAACGGCCCAGAACATCATGGTGCTCCGTTTCGCGAACCAGCTTTTCGAAGTGCTTTGGAACAATCGCTTTATCGAACAGGTGCAGATCACCTGTGCTGAGCATCTCGGAATGGAAGGCGGTCGTGGTGGCTACTACGACAAGTCGGGTGCTCTCCGCGACATGGTGCAGAATCACCTGCTGCAATTGCTGAGCCTCATCGCGATGGAGCCTCCCTCGGATCTCAGCGCCGATGGTATCCGCGATGAAAAGGTGAAAGTTCTGAAGTCGCTTCGGTCCTTCACCGGAGTGGAAGATGTCGCCGAAAACGTTGTGCGGGCCCAATACACATCGGGAACCGTGAATGGAAACGAGGTCGTGGGCTATCGTCGCGAGGACCGCGTCAATTCAGGTTCGATGACAGAGAGCTACGTCGCACTCAAGATTATGATCGATAACTGGCGGTGGGAAGGCGTGCCTTTCTTCGTGCGGATGGGTAAACGTTTGCCAAAGAAAGGAACGGAGATTTCGCTCCACCTCAAACCCGCGCCGAACGTTCTTTTCAACGCCGCTGTCGGTGCCGAGGCGATGCCGGGAAATGTCCTCGTAATTCGCATTCAGCCAAACGAAGGGATTTCGCTGGGGATGCGGTCCAAGCGCCCTGGTCCTGCTGCGACTTTGCAGCCGGTGAAAATGGATTTTCGCTACCAGACCAGTTTTGGCAAAAGCAGCCCGGAAGCCTACGAGCGCCTCCTTCTCGATGCCATGGCCGGTGATGCCACTCTCTTTGCGCGAAAGGATGAAGTCGAAACGGCCTGGTCTTACGTTGACCAGATCGAAGATGCTTGGCACAAGTCGCCGAACCCTCCCAAAATGGCCGAATATCCCGCTGGATCGTGGGGGCCAAAGGAAGCAGACGACTTGCTGGAGCAGAGCGGCTTCGAATGGCGGAGGCTGTGATTTCGTTTAAGGTAGCCTCCCTGCCAATGCGTTTTATCTCCCGATACCCCCTTCTTTTCGCGATCAGCTTTTCCCTGGTCGGCGCGTCGATCGTTTTGGGGAAAAACCATGCTGGCGATGTGTTCACCTTGCTGATCTGGAAGCTCACCATCCCCTATGATGACGACGGCGATGGCGAAGCCGACGAAGTAACACAGCCAACACTACGCTACTTCGAGGATCCTGATTTCTTCCATCTTTCGGAAGAGGGGGACGCTGTAATATTTCGGACCCGAACCGGCGACCCCACTACAAAAAACTCGGAGTATTCGCGCAGCGAACTCCGTGAGATGAAAAAGGGAGGGAAGGATGAAATCAGCTGGGGAACAAACGATGGAAAAGTTCACAACCTCACGATCGAGGCTGCCATCAACGCCATTCCCAAAAAGAAACCCCATGTCGTCTGTGTGCAGATTCATGATGCAGAAGACGATATCCTCATGGTTCGACTGGAGGGGAAGAAGCTCTTTCTCGAACGCAATGGAGCAGACGATGTCATGCTCAACGACAATTACGAGCTGGGCACGTTTTTCAATCTCATGCTCATCTGCGACGGCGGTCGGATCCGGGCACTCTTCGAGCGCAAGCAGGTCATGGAGTGGAAAATTGAGCGCGACGGACTTTATTTCAAAGCGGGTTGCTATCTCCAATCGAATCTGGAAACGGGTGACAAGGCTGATGCCTTTGGCGAAGTCGCGATTCGGAAACTCTATGTGACCCATAGGTAAGCTTAGAGCTTGAGACCGCTGGAGCGGTTTCGTTAGCATGCTGGTCAGTCGCATTCATCATGTCTCTCATCATCAATCTTCTCTCCGGTCCCCGGAATGTTTCTACGGCCCTGATGTATTCCTTCGCCGAGCGGTCTGACACCGTCGTCGTCGATGAACCGCTCTACGGACACTACTTGAAGCTGACCAAGGCGCAGCAACCGCATCGTGATGACCTGTTGGGAGTGCTTGAGCAGGATGGAGAGAGAATTCTTCGGGAGACAATCCTCTCTCCACCGAACGATGCGCCAGTCTATTTTCTCAAAAATATGGCGCATCACCTGATTGAGCTCGACGATTCGTGGCTTTTCGATGAGCGCATTCGAAATGTGTTTCTGATTCGTGATCCAGAGCAAATGCTTCCCTCGCTCGTGAATCAAATCGCCGAACCGACTCCACGAGACGCCGGCTATGAGGCCCAGTCGATCTGGTTCGACAGGCTGGCGGAAGCTGGTAGCCCTGCTCTCGTTCTCGATTCGAAAGAGCTTCTTCTCGATCCGCGAGGCGTCCTCTCGACTCTGGCAAAAAAACTCGGCATCCCTTTCGATGAGGGTATGCTGGCGTGGGAACCCGGACCTCGCGAAGAAGACGGGCCCTGGGCTCCCTACTGGTATCACAATCTTCATCGCTCGACTGGTTTTGCCCCCTATCGGGAAAAGACCGAACCTTTTTCGGAGAAGCTTTTGCCGCTTCTTGAATCGTCCCGACCGCACTACGAGAAGCTTTCGCAGCACGCGATCCGAGCGTCGGTGAGCTAGGTGAAACATGGATTTGATCGAACAGGCGGAACGGGATCTGCGTTGGCTTGTGGATTGTCCTGACCTGCTTGTCACTCCCGCCTCGATCAGATTGCCTGATCCTTTCCTGACAAATCAGCCCATTGACTGGTCGCCCGTGATTCGTTTTCACGAGACAAAGTCTTCCTATCGTGTTGGATACTACGTCGAGGCGCTGGTCCAGGCATGGCTTGGGGTAACTCCGGGGATTGAAGAGATCAAACAAGGCATTCAAGTGCGGAAGAAAAAGATCACCCTGGGGGAACTCGACTTTCTTTTTCGGAGAGATGGTGAGTTGCAGCATCTTGAAGTTGCTTTGAAATTCTACCTCTACGCTCCCGATCGAATAGCGAATGGCAGCCATTTCATAGGTCCTAATGCAGCTGATAACTTTGAAAGGAAACGGGACCGGCTCCTGACGAAGCAACTCCCTTTCGGCAGACTATATGATCCTGAAATTCACAGAAGCCAGCATCTTGTGAAGGGGGTGATCTTCTATCCTGAAGGCGTTTCTGAAATCGATGAGATGCCGGATAATCTGAATCCCCTTCATGCCCGGGGAACCTGGCAGTTCTACTCCGAGGTGAAGGATCGGTCCGCAGAGATGATGGCCAAGCCGTTCTGGCTCGATCTGGGAGAGACAAGGGCAGTCGAGCTGACACAGCCAATCTCTCATCCTTGTTTATTTACTAACGAATCTGGGAATCACCACTTTGTCGTAGAGGATTCGTGGCCATTGTAAGAGTTTACGCTAACCCTGTCAGATCCGGCATCATACTCTATTGAATCTTCGCCCAAACCCTGTTGATTGCGGGCGTCTTTTTTATGCATCTTCGTTCGTTGTCCCTGAATCAGTTTCGTTGTTTCGATACGCTGTCGTTGGCTCTGCCTGACGGCATCACGCTGTTTCATGGAAACAATGCGCAGGGAAAAACTTCGATTCTGGAGGCGGTCTGCGTATTGCTCCGAATGCAAAGTCCGAGATCCTCGAAGCTGTCGGAACTGATTCGTTTTTCGGAAAAGGTATTCGTGGTTGGTGGAAAACTGGAAGGTGGGGAATGCCCTGACCTCCGTTTCCAATATCGAGAATCAGGAAGAAAGCTTCTCGTCGATGGAGAGGCCCAGAAACGCAGCGCTGATTTCCTGCGGCACAGCGCGCTTGTAGTCTGGATGGCAAATGACGATCTAGCTCTCGTTCGAGGGGCCGGGGATGGACGCCGGCGATACCTCGATTTCATGGCCTCGCAAATGTTTCCGGGTTACCGGGCTGCGACGAGGGCGTATGAGAAGGCACTGCGCTCACGAAATTTCCTCCTGAAGCGGGATGCGAGTCCCAAGTGGGATGAAGTCGATGCCTATACAAGGATTCTCGACGAACAGGGGCGAATCATTTCCGCGCATCGGCGGGATCTCATCGGTCAGTTGTCTCCACGCGCCGCCGAAGCCCAGAATCAGATCAGCGGAAACGAGGAAACTCTGACATTGAATTATGAGTCTGCGTCGGGGAAAAATGATGATCTCTCAGCTATTCTCTTCGAACGTCGGCAGGAGGAATTTCGGCGTCGTCAAACCGTAGCGGGTCCGCATCGAGATGACCTGTCCCTTTTGCTAAACGAAATGCCCGCCGCCAAATTTGCGAGCGAGGGGCAGCAGCGAACTGTGGCCCTCGCATTGAAATTGGGACAGGCGCGTCTCTTTCTCGAAGCGCGGGATCAACCCCCGATCATGCTGATCGACGATGTTTTTGGTGAGCTCGACCCGGATCGGCGCAATGCGCTAATGGCAGCTTGGCCGGAGGAATCACAAAAGCTCATCACTACTACGCATCTGGATTGGCTTGATGAGAGGTTTGGGGATGTTCACCGACTTCATGTGGAAGAGGCGACTGTGGGCTGAGCGAGGGTGTACGAAACGTAGTTGACCAAGAAGGCTGGGACGCTTCGCCCCACCGTTGACTGCGCAATTTGTAATAATCGCATAAGCTCATCATGCAGATGGATTATGTGCTTTTTACTGACCGATTCCCGCAAAAAACCAGCAGCGGATAAGCTCTGCGGTTCACACGTAAACGCGCTCTACCCGCGGCGTGATTCCTGTAAACAGCTCCCACGGAATCGTTCCTGCTTTCTCCGCGACTTCGGATGCGGTAATGGATTCGTCTCCCTGGGAGCCAATCAGGATCGCTTCGTCACCGGGTTGTGTGGTTTCGAGGTGCGAGACATCTACGACGATCTGATCCATTGTCACACGACCGAGAAGGGGGCAGCGCGTGCCACGGATGAGCACGTCGGCGCCTTTTCCGGAGAGATGGCGAGGATACCCGTCGCCGTATCCGGCGGCCAGAGTCGCCACGCGAGTGGAACTATCAGTGACGAAAGTTCGACCGTAGCTTATACCCCAACCAGCGGGGAGTTCTCGGACGAGTGTGACTTTGGTCCGGAAAGAAAGAACTGGGCGAATCTCTTTCGCCTGTTTGGGAAGAGGGGAGACGCCGTAGAGGGCGAGCCCGGGACGGACAAGAGCGGCGAAAGGCGTTTTGTCCGAGTAACCTATCAAGCCGGCACTGTTTGCGAGGTGGATTTTGGTTCCTTCCGGGAGTTTTACTGTGTTCAGGAGATGGGAAAATTGCTCAATTTGGGAAAGCGTGAATGCCTCATCTTCGTCAGCTGACGGGAAATGAGTCGCTAAGCCTTCGAGTTCACAAAACTCGGCAGCATTGATCAGATCAATGAGATCTGAAAAATGGTCGGGTATGACGCCCATTCTTCCCATGCCTGTGTCGACGATGAGATGGAGCTTCGCTTTTTTTCTCAGCGATTTCGCAACTTTCTCGTATGTTTCAATTTCTTCGATCGTAGAAACGGAGGCTGAATAGCGTCCCGAAACAATGCCCTCGTATTCTTCCCGCAGTGCAGGGCTGAGAATCAGGATGGGCTGATCTGTCCCGGAAGCATGGCGGGCACGCACTGCTTCGCGAAAACAGGCGACGCCAAAACAATCAACCTGGTTGGATAGAGTGGTGACGAGTCGCTCAAGCCCGTGGCCGTAAGCGTCGGCCTTTACAATGGCCATGATCCCGGCGCTAGGTCCCGCAAAATCCTGACAGACCCGCGCATTGTGACGCAGCGCGGAAAGGTCGATCAACGCCGAGCAACGGGGCTTGGATCCTTTGAGGGAGGGAAGGGACATAATCCCAGTCTACATCAGGAAACGTGGAGCTCTTTCTGAATTTGTTCGAAATCACCTTCCTCACAGCATCGCACGAATCCCTCGCAGTAGGACTTCAACTTGTCCCAGACGATTCGAATTTCGTCGGATTCCTGCGCATCGATGTTGTTGTCCTGCGCTGCGCGGGAAACGACATCGAGCAGTCCGGCAAACTGCTGGACGATCGAACTGGTCGCGGGAACAACTTCGAAGCCCTGCTCGCAGGTGCTCTTCGGATTCATCACGAGGTATCCTCCGGCGTGATGGCAGAGCCATTCGACGATGGCGGGCTCTCTGGTAAGGAGAACAAGAGCGGCCAAGCGGTCCAGCGGGTTACGTGAACCAGAGCCAGTCTCGGTATTCGGCTGGGTCCATTTGTATACCAGCGAGAGCGAAACTCCGAGCTCAGAGGCGATCTCTTTCGGGCTGATACCTGAATTATCGAAGGCCTGTTTCAAAACTTCGTGCGATTCCATGGTCGCTACTGTGGCGGATTACTGACAAAATGACAAGTAGCGAGGCGTTACAAACGAACCCTACCAGACTAACATACTCGGTGGGCCATTCCGGGTGACTTGACCAGAGCATTCGCTCCCTTAGCTGCGGATTGAGGAGATTTGGAATCCCGCGATCGTATCGAGTAAAAAACGATCCGATCAGGGCGAGTATGAGGAATAGCACAACTGCTGCAATTCCGGCGCGGGATGATTTCTGGCAATCCGACATTTGGGTCCTTTCCGACGACGGTTTTTCTCCGCCGTCTTAGGGTCCTCCCCGGCAGGGAGAGGGAATACATGCGACGTAGACAGGATGGCAGAGGTCTTTGGCGAAAGTAATTTGAAGATGCTTCTAGGCCACCCGTAAAACCGTTACTCCATTTCTTTTAATTCACCCTCCCGGCGGCCTTGAAAAGGGCGCGGCCGCTTCCCGAGCCTCCAATTCCATCTCGGATTCCCAGTATCCGTCGCGGACACATTGTGTCAGGTATTCCCGCAGGAAATTCTCGATTCCACCGAGACGTTCAAACTGCGCCACATGTGTTAGTTCATGAACTAGGAGCGAGGGGTTGGTTGCCTGCGATGCTTCGAGATAGATTCCGTAGTTTACGGCCATGCCGGTGGGACCTTCCGAAAAAATGCGGAGCAATCGTGTAAACCAGGATCCGGGCGTTGGGATTCGCGGAACTGGCAAAATGCGAACGGCCTCGGGTTTTGCGACGCCTACGTCTGTGGCCCACATTGTCTCCCACTCGCTGAGAGGGCGGCCTTCTTCCAGGATGATGGATTCCTGTTTTCGAGCCCACTTGGTTCCCCAGGGGAGCGCCGCGCGAACGATCATGTCTGTCCAGAATGGGCTCATGACTCGTTGGGATTTTCGCTTTCGGGATCCGGCAGGCTGACTGGTCCGAGGTATTCCCCAGTAGCGACGCGTCTCCACCAGTCACCGGTGCGGGCGCGCTCTTCCGGACTGGTGAACTCGTAGTTGAAAAGGCGGGCACGAATGAGTCGGGGCGGTTTATTGGGAAAGGGATCGTGCTTGATGAGCCTCTCGATGCTGGGGTCGTCACGGAGAAGCTTTACGATGAGCGACTCGATCCATTTCGCATTTCGGCTTCGCGGATCGAAGCGCTTTTCCAGGGCCGCGAACCAGAATTGCCAGGCAACGCGGGGCTGGTGGGGGGCGACAAATTTGGGGCGGTCGGAGAGTTCGTCGACTTTCCAGGCGATGTCGTATTCGAACCACGAGTTGCCATCCCAGCTTCCTTCGAGAATGATCTCGGGGCGCTCGGTTGTCATAGTTCGGAAAAGGCCGTAGCCCGAGACGAGGCGGAAAGGATTCGTGCTGGCGCGGAATCGATCTAACCAGCCGGGCGTCGGCTCATTTTTCAAAACCGGATTGGGTGCCTGATGAAGATCGTTGAGAATGACATGAATATTCAGCAGCCCGAGCAGAACAAAAATAGGCCCAGCGAGTGAGAGCTTGATCGTCCGCTGCTTCCAGATCGGACGCGGAGGCAGACCTTCCGGGACAAACTTCAGCAGTTCGCGGGACCACTTCGGCCAGAGCCGATCATGAATCAGCGGGAGGCAGAGCACGATGGTGAGCCAATTGAAGTAGGTGTAGTTGCCCGTCGCGAGAATCGCTACCATCAAGAAAGCAAAACCGATCGCGGCAACAAGCCGACCGAAGCGTCCGAAGAAGATCGCAAAGGGCAGGACCAGTTCGATGATGTACATCGGGAGGATGGAGAAGCGGTGAAACCACTCTGGCCAGTGGTGAGCGTGCCAGGCCGTCCAGGTTGGAATCGGCTGAGTCATGTAATGGTAGGTCATGGCCGAATACTCGGGCGACCATTCCGGGGTGGCATCACTGGCCCAGGCGAGTTTTACCCATCCGGAAAAGAACATCAGTTTTGCGATGAGGATCCAGAAGAAAACGAGGGCAATTCGGTTGATGAAACTGAGGCGCGGCGGGTCCGACCAGGTCGAGCGGAGCTTCCAGCTGGTGAGAAATATTCCGAGAAGTCCCGCCTCAAGCAGCAGTATATCCCACTGGAAACTCATGAAAACGCCGCCCGTATTCACAAGGGAGAGGTAAATGATCCAGAGCAAAACCAGCGATGGTCCAGAAAAACGACCGATTACTACAAAGATCGCGAGAATGGCCCCGACGAAGCAGAGAAATTGCAGCGCGAAATCGCTCGCGCCGATCAACCAGAATACGTTGGGAAGGGCGAGGAAAGGGCTTTCGCCCGCCGCTCCGAGCCGTTCCTTGAGAATGGCATGCAGATCGGCGGCAGGGCTGAGACCTTCTTTTCCAACGAGCAGACTCACCTGCGTCCACCACGATGTGATCGCGATGAAATAGATCAAACCGAGGCCTCGGACCGCGAGAGAGCGTCCGATCCGATGCCGATCGAGATCGAGTCCGAAAATGGTATGCCAGGGTTCTTTCGCCAAAGGGGGGATGTTTTTCTATGTTTCGAGAGCGATAATGCGTTGTTTGATATAGACACGGACGCCCTTTGCTGAAACCGGAAATGTGCGTTATTGTGGAAGTTATCTCTCTTTTTTATGGCTTCGTCCTACGACTGGCATCCATCCACCAAAGGCCAATCGGTCTTCAAGGTGGAAACCCGCAACCTCGGTTGGTGGGTCCTGCTCGCAATCCTAATCTCGGTGATTGTCCACGTGATACTCTACATGGTGCTTGGCGGTATCCACCGGAGTTCTGCGGGAATCACAGGAAACGAAGTCGTGTGGCAAAATACGCGTGAGCAGCTCAAGATTGATCAGGAGGAACTCAATCGCCTTCTCGAAGAACCTTTCATCCCTGAGGACAAACCGCTCGAACCGGAAAAATTGAGCGATCTCGATCTCGTCGATAATTCGCTCGATGAGTTCGACCTGATGGAGCAGATGAAGGATGAAATCATCCGCATGTCGCCAATCGAAACGCCGCAGGTCTTTTCCGGTGAAGCGCCGAAAATGCGCGGCGAGGCATTGAACATTGCTGCAGTGGGCCTCGATATTTCCGTCGCCGAGATTCTTTCCAAGGATTTCGACGATATGCGTAACAAGTTGATCGATTCCTCGGCCAACGTTTCCGCTGCCCAACCGACCCTCGAGCTGACGGCGGCTGACAATCTCGGCGAGACGGTCGACACCGATCAGTTTTTCAAAGAAGCCGCGTCGAAAGCGCTCGGGAATAAAGTCGATGAATTCATGGAAGGCTATGCCAACCTCGATGATCTCGTGGGACGTACCGGCGGATTACCTCCCGGGGAAGAAAAGATTGCTTTGCCGACGGATATTCTTTTCGAGTTCAATGAATCGCAGCTCAAGGAACAGGCTCGACTAAGCATGATGAAGCTCGCCTTCATCGTGCAGACAAACCCCAAAGCGACTTTCGTGATCGAAGGGCACACGGACGGAATTGGTAATGACGAATACAACAAGAAGCTCAGTCTGCTCCGTGCCAATGCGGTGAAAGATTGGCTCGTCGAACGTCTGCGAATCGATGCCACCAATATAAAGGTGGTGGGAATGGGGAAATCGCGCCCCATTGTCCCGCTCGATGGTACGCAGGAAGAGCAGGCTATCAATCGCCGTGTGGAAATTGTCGTAAAGCAGCCCGAAGGTGCCGGTGATCCTGTTCCTCCAGCAGATGCTACCGCCGACGCTCCAGCGCCTGCTGACGCCCCTGCTGTAGCGAAGCCAACCCGTGCCATGCCTGTGAAGGATGAGCCAGCTCGCGCAAAGCCGGTCTTGCCCGAGCAGCCTGCTCAGCCAGCTACCGGGCCGAGACCGAACCGAGCGATTCCGGTGGAGTAGGTTTTTCGCCAGCAAGCGTTCTTAATCTTTTTCTTGATCTTGCTCTTGCTCTAACCACAGTGCGGTCTGTGAACGCCCAACTCTCGCCGGGATCAAGAGCAAGACCAAGCCAGTCACCCAACCCTGTTTACTCAATGACCCAACCCTCTTCCGTCAAGGATCTGACCCTGTTAGGTCACAGCGAGAACCGACTTCCGACGAATCCGGAGGAGGCGACTCTAGAGGTATTCCCCAATCGCAATGCGGATCGCAATTACTGGATCGAGCTGGAGTATCCTGAGTTCAGTTCGCTCTGCCCGGTGACGGGTCAGCCCGACACAGCGCATCTCGTCATTAAATACATTCCCGATGAAAAATGCGTTGAGACAAAGTCGCTGAAGTTTTACCTAGCCTCGTTTCGGAACACACCCTCGTTTAACGAGGATATCGTGAATCGAATTCTTGACGATCTCAGTCATGCCTGCAAGCCACGCCGAATGATTGTCCGAGGGCGTTTTTCTCCTCGTGGTGGTATTCGGCTCACCGCCACAGCGTCGTATCCTGACGCCAGCTTGGAAGAGGTCGATGCATCGCCCTCCTCTTCGAAAGAATGAAGGTGGTCGTCCTCGTCAGTGGGGGAATGGATTCGGTGACGGCTTTGTACCATGCCGCGCAGGACCACGAAATTGTCGCGGCTCTGAGCTTTGACTACGGCTCCAAACACAATCATCGGGAGCTGCCTTTTGCGGCCTGGCATTGTGAGAAACTCGGAGTGCGGCATCAGGTTGTGAACCTGCCATTTATTAACGAGCTCTTTCAAAGCGATCTGCTTCGCAGTGGAGGCGATATTCCCGAAGGGCACTACGAGGCCGACAGTATGAAGAAGACGGTCGTCCCGTTTCGCAATGGCATCCTGCTCTCCATCGCTGCCGGCTATGCCGAGAGTGTCGAGGCAGGCGGCCTTGTCATAGCTGCCCATTCCGGGGACCATGCAATCTATCCCGATTGTCGGGAGGAATTCATGCGCCCAATGGCGGAGGCGATCGAGGCCGGGACCTATGCGGATTTGAAGATCATCCGTCCCTTCATTGATCAGAGAAAAGAAGAAATCGCTGCCATAGGCGCAGACCTGGGTATCGATTTCTCCCAGACTTGGTCCTGCTACAAAGGTGGCGAAGAGCACTGTGGAAAATGCGGGACCTGTGTTGAGCGCAAGGAAGCGTTCGAAATTGCCGGAGTTGTGGATCCAACGGTGTATGAGGTGTGATATTGCCTCTCTTGCGCCCTTGCTTCGATTTGGTCTTTCGAAGAGGTTCGGGTATGCGATTTTTGATTTTGTTAACCGCCGTTTTCACCCTGCCTCAACTCTCGGCTGCCGAGAAGCCGAACGTCATCATTGTCTACACAGATGACCAAGGATCGGTCGATGCGAATTGCTACGGAGCGACTGACCTCGCGACTCCGAACATCGATCGCCTCGCTGAGACCGGCGTTCGTTTTACACAGATGCTGGCTCCTTCCGCGATCTGCTCGGCATCGCGGGCGGGTTTGCTGACAGGGCAGATGCCTGCCCGAGCTGGCGTTCCCGCGAACGTTTCGTCCGCGAAAGGCAATTCAGGAATGCCCACGGAGAAGGTGACGATCGCCGAGGCATTGAAAAAAAATGGATATGCGACCGGCCATATTGGGAAGTGGCATCTCGGCTACACTCCTGAGACGATGCCGAATGCGCAAGGCTTCGATTATTCCTTCGGGCATATGGGAGGGTGCATCGATAACTACTCTCATTTCTTTTACTGGAACGGTCCCAACAGGCACGATCTCTGGCGCAATGGAAAAGAGATCTGGCAGGACGGCGTTTATTTCGGGACTTCGATGGTGGACGAGATCACGGAGTTCATTGATCGCGAAAAGGACGAGCCCTTCTTTGTCTACTGGGCGATTAACTGGCCTCACTACCCGCTGCAGGGAACAGCGAAGTGGCGCGACCACTACAAAGACCTTCCTCATCCACGGGATAAATACGCCGCCTTCATGTCTTCGACAGATGATCTACTCGGGCAGCTTCTGGACCATTTGGAGAGAATTGAATTGCGTGAAAATACGATCGTGATCTTTCAGTCCGATCATGGGCACTCGGTCGAGGAGCGAACCTTTCATGGTGGAGGTTCGGCCGGTCCCTATCGTGGTCACAAAGGAAATCTCTTCGAAGGTGGTATCCGCGTACCATCTGTCGTCAGTTGGCCCAATGGTCTGCCGCAGGGAGAAGTGCGCGATCAACTTGTGACGGGAATGGATTGGTTTCCAACGATCATGGATCTGACGGGGACGAACTTGCCGAAGGCTCACGTGTTCGATGGCAAGTCGATGGTCACTGTTTTGAAAGATGGGGAGGCGGAGAGTGCTCACGAATCATTTTATTGGCGCCTCGGAGGTAATCCTGACAAGGCTAAATGGGCCGTCCGGAAAGGGCCGTGGAAACTGCTCGGGAATACCGCAGAAAACGTCCGGCCTGAAGGCGTTGCGGAACTCAGCAGCGATGATCGAAAGCTCTTTCTCGCCAATCTAAAAGAGGACATCGGTGAGACGACGAACCGAAAAAAGGATCATCCCGAAATCGTGGAGGAACTGCTGAAGATTCGCGAATCGAAAGAAAAAAGCATCGCGGGCGAGGAATAATGTTCAGAAAAAATTCATTTTTTCTGAACATTTCCCGAGCCGAGTCGTCCTATATCTATATGCAAGATCATTCGGCCCAATGGAAAGAATGGTTGGCGGAGTATGGGAGTCGACTTCTTCTCTTTGCCCGCCAGCAAACTCGCTCGGAAGCTGATGCCGAGGACGTACTACAGTCGGCTCTGGTGAAAACATGGAAAACCCACCGTGGTGCTCCGGACGAAAAAGTCGTCAGCCTTGCCTACACGAACATTCGGCGCTGCGCGATTGACTTGGCTCGCAGCATTGATCGTCGTCGTCTGCGAGAAGACCAGTCGATGCGCGAAAATTTCGAGCAGATATCCTGGTTTTCCCTTCCCGAGGACGACACTTCCCGCGCTTTGCAGGTCGCAATGGCGAAGATCCCGGAAAAATTTCGCGAGGTGATTACTCTGAAGATCTGGGGTGAACAAACCTTCGACGAGATCGGGAAGACTCTCGAGATTTCTCCGAACACCGCTGCTTCGCGTTACCGATACGGAATGGACGCGCTCCGCCGCTGCATCTCTCGCGAAGCGATTGAGATTGGAGTGTGAGTTTTTGGCACATTCTTCTTTGCTATTCAGTAGTGGTCGGGAATCAGTAATTCCTACTGAATCTCTTTTGCCATGCCTCACCCCATTCCCGCTGCCGACCTCCCGCCTGTCGAGCGTCTCCGACAGATCATGCATTTGCTCCGATCACCGGGAGGATGCCCCTGGGACGCGGAGCAGACGCATGAGTCATTACTAAAGCACCTCATCGAGGAGTCTTACGAAGTCGCTGAGGCGGTTCGTGGCGGAAATGATGCGGAGATCATAGACGAGCTTGGCGATTTGCTCCTGCAGCCGGTCTTTCATGCCGAGATCGCTTCAGAAGACGGACGATTCACGCTCGATGACGTTGCACAAGCAATCTGTGAAAAGCTGATTCGTCGTCATCCTCATGTCTTTGGAGATGCAGTGGCGGATGATCCTGATGCCGTTTTGAGCCAGTGGGAGAAAATCAAGGCAGGGGAGAAAGGCGAGCCGGATGCCGAGATGAATGAATCGCCGAAGCCGTTTCTCAAAAAGGCAAACGAAGGCGTGCCTGCATTGATGGCGGCGCAAAATATCCAGATGAAGGTGGCGAAGGTTGGATTCGACTGGCCTGATCTGGAGCCAGTTCTCGAAAAAATTCGCGAAGAGGTTCAGGAAACGGAGGAAGCGCTCGCTGTGGATGAGAGTTCTGATGATGTCGCGGAAGAAATCGGAGATTTGCTATTTGCGGTTGTGAATCTGGCTCGCAAATCGGGGCACGAAGCGGAATTGCTCCTTCATCGGGCCAATCGCAAATTCGTTGAACGATTTCAGAAGGTGGAAGCCACGCTTTTGGACCAAGGCTCCACGTTGGAGCAAGCGGATTTGAAAGCGATGGATGCTGCCTGGGAAGAGGCAAAATCAAAGCTCTGACTTTTCGTTGTCGCCTTTGCAAAATCGGCTTATCCTTTCCAACGCGTTTTTTGCAATTTCAACGTGACAACCCTTGTAAGTCGTCAAACGCTACCCCGAGTCCTTCTTCGATGATATTTTCGCGTAAGATCTTTCTTCTCTCTCCCGTCGTGTGCGCGGCCTTTCTGCTGACTGGCTGCCAAACCACAGAATCGGGGCTCGTCACGATTTCCAAAGTGAATCCATATCACTTGGAGTCCACGCGCGTCGTCGAGACGGCTGACGAGATGATCAAGTTTGAGCAACGTCGCCATGTATATGGTGCTGTTGAATGGGAAGAGTTTCGCGAGAGAGAGGGCTACTACTATACTGTCTTCTGGAATACGAAGAACAAGACCCCAGCCACCGTGCATTTCGAGTATTGTCTTGCAGCGACGGGGCCTCAGGTTCACGTCAAGGAAATTCATGTTTCCGATCCCAAACGCCGGAACGCTACGCGCTTCGAGGTTGTTGGGGACGAGTATCACATCAACGGACGGGTGACGCAGTGGCGGGCGACGGTTGTGGAAAACGAAGTCGTCGTTGCCGAATACAAATCGTTCCTCTGGAAATAATCCTCAACCTTCCTTCCTCTTTTCCAGCGAAACCGAGAGAGCCTGTTATCTGACTACGCTGTGAGTGCCAGAGAATCCATACTTGTCGGATGCCTTGGATCAGTCGCCTGGGTCCGAGTTGATGGGCCTGCGAATCAGGAAAACGCGGGCCAGATCCGCGAATTCCTTCGAGGCCGATTTGAGAGCGGATGGTCAAAGTTCGTCATCGATCTGCAGGATTGCATTGGTATCGATTCCACTTTTATCGGGATGCTGTATCGTCTCGCTGTCGACGTGATGGAAAAAAATGAATCAGGCACCGTTGATGTCATTCATCCCGGAGATCGGAACGAGAGATCAATTCGAAAGCTGGGGCTTGATTCCATGATTCGCATTGATCGCGATGGAGAGAATTGGAGTGAGGAAAAGTCGCTGGTGGAGGAGTATTTGAAGCATCCCCTCTGCGACGGTTCACATACCAAGGAGGAGTGGTCGGAGCTTGTTCTCGACGCTCACGAGGCCTTGATCGAAGCGAACGAGGAAAATCGAAGCCGCTTCTGCGATGTTGTCGAGTATCTGAAAAAGGATATGGAGGAGCATAGCAGGGAAGGCTAGGGCTCCTGCCGATCACCATTGCTCATGGAACATGTTTTATACGGAGCTGCTATGGTGATTCTTGCAGGAGTTGCTGTTTTTCTATGGAGAAAAGAGCATCTATCTGCTCTTCGTTTCGCGAGTGAGAAAGATGCCATCGAGGTGGAAGAGCGGCGGATGTTCGGATTTCTACACGGGCTGGGCGAGGAGCTGCAGGAGGATACCTCACCCTCCAATATGCATTCCTACGTGGTGAATGGCGTGGTGGAGGTTATCGGCGCCAGCGCGGGCATTCTATACCTGCTCGATGGAGATTCGAATCAATTGGTGCCCGTGGCCCAGACCGAAAGGCTTGCCCCTGTCGTGCCGCTGCCGACAGAGATTCTCGCTTTGGAGGATGAAGAAAAAGTGGAGAGGCGATACAAAAACTACATTCGCCTGTCTCCTATCCCGGACGAAGGAAATTTACTTGCCGAGACGCTAAAGGTTGAAGGCAATCTTCATTTACCTGATTTGTCTTCTCAGGACGATTTTGCAAGAAATGAAAACCCTTTCCTGACCGATGTGGCATATCTGGGCGCACCTCTGGTTTATGGGCAAAAGAGAGTCGGGATGCTCGCGATCATTAAGCAAGGAGTGGGAACGTTCACTGAGAACGACCGGGAGGTTTTCAACAGTGTCGCCGAGCAGAGCGCCTATGCTCTCGGCAGCGCGATCATTTACTCTGAAGTGAATGAAAAACGCCGCCTCGAGCGGGAGCTAGAGCAAGCGGGCGAGATTCAGAAAGTTCTGCTTCCACGGAATTCTCCAGCATTGAGCGATTACGAGATCGCTGCAGATTACCGAGCCGCGCGGATTCTCAGCGGAGATTACTATGACTATCTGCGAGTCGACGACGATCGCTACGGCATCGCGATTGGCGATGTTTGCGGGAAAGGCGTCGCCGCCTCCCTTATCATGGCGATGTGTCGGACCAATCTTCGAGGGCGGACTTCGGAAAACCTTTCTCCGGCTTCCGTATTGCATGAGGTAAACCGCCTGATTTTTCCCGACATCAAAGAAGACCTCTTCGTGAGCCTGCTCTACCTGATCCTGGAACGCGGCTCAAACGAAGTCACCCTGGCGAGAGCTGGTCACGAGCCACCGATTCTTTTCCGTCGTGAGACAGGGGAAATCGAAATGATCGAGCCTCCGGGACTCGCGGCGGGTATTGACGAAGGCCCCGTATTCAAGCGCTCCGTAAAAGATCACCGCTTCACGATGGAGACGGGAGACATCCTGCTTCTCTACACCGATGGTGTCATCGAGAGTGAGAACCGAATGGGGGACGAATACGGCATCGAGCGTCTCTGCGCTGCCGTCAAAACTAATTCTTCCTCCTCGTCGGAGGATCTCGTTCATGCCATCAATAAGGAAGTAATCACCTTTTCCGAAGGAATGGCGCAAACTGACGACATCACCTTGATTGCAATAGAGAAACGGTGAATAGTCCCGCCCCTCCTAAAGCAGGGTGGTTGATGCCGGGCGTCAATTCTCGGTGCTGCTGCAATACCAGTTTCTTTTTACGATGAGTAACGATCCCCCCAATGAACCCGAAGATTCACTTGTTCCTGACGATAGTGATGAGGAAATTCCTATTTTCGAGGAAATTCTGGAAGATCCTCTCACCGAAGAATCGGGCGAGGGAACAGCCGATGATGCCGATGCGACAGAGCAACCCGATGAAGTCCCGGCTGAGCCAGCGACTCCGGCCGAGGAGGTGGAGAAGTGGAAAGATCATGCCGCTCGTGCTCAAGCTGAATTGGAAAACTATCGCAAGCGCATGGCTCGTGAGAAGAGCGAGGCAATTCTCTACGCTAATCGCAGTTTGCTGGAGCAGTTGCTGCCGGTGATCGACAATTTTGAAATGGGTCTGCAGGCCGCTCGCGAAGCGGACGGCGAGCAATCTATGATCCTTCAGGGAATGGCGATGGTTCGCAAGCAACTCGACGACTTTCTTTCCGATCAGGGTGTCGAAGTAATTCCCTCGGATGGAGTCGCTTTTGACCCGAACGTTCACGAAGCTCTCAAACAGGAGCCCAGTGATTCCATTCCGGAAGGACACATTATTTTTACGATGCGCCGAGGCTACCGTCTCAAAGATCGCATCCTCCGCGCCGCTAATGTCGTGGTTTCAGCTGGACCTGTTTCTGACGAAGCGGAAGGCTGATTTGGTTTCCAGCTACTCATTCTCAGTCATTCCATGGAAAAGCGCGATTACTACGAAGTCCTTGAGGTCTCCCGGGATGCCGATGGAACAACGATCAAAAAGTCGTATCGCAAACTCGCGATCAGATTTCATCCCGACAAGAACCCTGACGATCCTGAAGCCGAAGACAAATTTAAAGAGATCGGCGAGGCCTACGAAATCCTCATGGATGAGCAGAAGCGTGCTGCATACGATCGATACGGGCATCGCGCTTTCAGTCAGGGGACAGGTGCCTCTGCTGGTGCCGGTGGCTTCGGGGGAGCAGATCCGTTCGATATTTTCCGTGAAGTTTTCAGTGGCGGAGGTGGTGGTGGCGGCGGAGGGGGGAGCATCTTCGACGAAATCTTCGGAGGTGGCGGGGGAGGAGGTGCCGCGAGAGCCGAGCGTCGCAAGAGAGGTTCAGATTTGCGGTATGATCTTCAGATCACATTGGAAGAAGCTGCCACTGGCGTGGAGAAGGAACTCAAGATCGACTGCCTGGTTGGTTGTGAAAGCTGTGAGTCATCTGGAGCAGAGGGAGGCTCTTCGGATGTGCGCAGCTGTTCGACCTGTGGTGGTGTAGGCCAGGTCATCACGAGTCGCGGCTTCTTCCAGGTTCAGCAAACCTGTCCCGATTGCAGCGGAAGCGGGGAGAGCATTTCCAATCCCTGCACGGCTTGTTCCGGTGAGGGACGCGTCAAAGGGAGCAGTCGGATCAAATTGAAAATTCCTTCGGGTATCACGGAAGGCGGTCGTCTTCGATCGCTTGGTCACGGCGATGCCGGGAGACAGAGCGGAGTTGCCGGCGATCTCTACGTTGTCATCCACATCAAGGAGCATGAAGTTTTCGAACGTGACGAGTCAGATCTGTATTGTAAGGTGCCACTTCCATTTACACTCGCAGCTCTCGGTGGTGAATTGATTGTCCCGACCTTGAACGGGAAAGCTTCGGTGAAAGTAGCTCCGGGAACTCAAACGAATACCATTTTCCGGCTTCGCGAGAAAGGGCTCCCTGACCTCCAGACAGGCCGGAAAGGAGACCTGCTCGTCAATGTCCAAGTCGAAGTGCCGGTCAAGCTCAGCAAGGAGCAGGAAAAGTTGCTCGGCGAGTTTTCCGAAACGATAACCGAGAAAAATCACCCGGTTGGCGAAAGCTTTTTTGCGAAAGCGAAACGCTTTTTCACGGGCTGACTAGCGACGGATGGCCGACCCGGCGAGAGACTTGAAAGTGCGCTCGTCGAAGGATTCATCCTGCTTCAATTTCAGGATCAACTCCGCGTCGTTTTCGATGCGTTGCGTTGATCCACGTGTTTCGATGATCTTCCCCTGTGCGGTGCGCAGTTGAAAAAGGTAACCGGTGTACTTCTCGCCGTGGGTGTAGCCACGTTTGTCGTACTCAAATCGCACCAGTTTGCCTTTGACGGTTGTTGTTTTGCCTTCTTCGATATCGATCTTCTTGAACTCGGTGCGTTCCATGATGACGCCCTGTCCCTTGTTGTCATAATCCATATCTGAGCCCATAGCGATCAAAGTTGCATTGGCACCCTTCAAATCGAAATTCCGTTCTTCGTTTTCAATCGCGATTTCAAATTGGAACTCTCCTTTGCGATCTTCGTAGGCATTATCCTGACGACGATCCCGCTTGTTCGTATTGATGTGGATCTCGACTTTTGGGATACGGTTCTTCTTTTCTTCTTCGGCCCACTGCTTGAGATATTGTTGGTCTTCCAGTATGAATCGATTGATCGGAACTGTAACGTTAGAGGCGCCGACTCGCTTAAAAACCGCCTCAGTGGCCGTCACTTTGATCGGCTCCGCGGTGAAAGATTTTCCTTCCTTCGAAGTAAAGGCACGGGGTTCAGCCAAAGCGCTGATAGTAAAGATAGCCCCAGACAAGGTCCAGAGAATCAATCTTTTGTGTTTCATAGTCGCGTTTAGAATATGATGAAGTGACTGAAATGGAAAGGGTAATATCGTTCTCTTAATCGCGAATTGTGGAGCTTGATAGTAGACCCTTGGCATCTGCTCTAATTTTGAAATCCGAATCATCGATCGCTAGTTTAACCGATTGAGGGGAGCCCGATACGTCTTGAACTTTGAGCTTAAGTTTTGTTCTGCCAGATGGAGTTTTCCCCGTGATAATAGCTTCCGCAAGTTCCGCTGCGCATCAATAAGGCCGGAACAATGAGGCAGTAGGACTTCATGCAGGTTTGGCGAGAATCTTCGCGACCAGCTCATTGAGGACCAGGTGTGGCTCGAGACCGGAGGTAACCAATCTTTCATTCGCCTCGAGGCAGGCTTCCAAAGCAGAGCGGAGTTCGTCTGATGTGAAGCGGTTCGAGACCTGAGCCGCCAGAAAGATCGGATAAGCGGAAATGCCGCCGTCTTTTTTTCTCGGCAAGTGGGCGGTTTCGGAGCGGGGGAGTGTTTCGATCTGTTTTGCGAAAGCAGGGTATCGTCCGCTGGCGCGGAGACCGTGCCGTTCCATCAGGTCGCGGGCGTGAAGCAGATTTCGGACGCGGGGAACGATTGCGGCCAGGAGAATGCCGATTGCGTTTTCTCCCTGTCGCAACTGGCGCTCGATGAGATCGATTGTCTTGGATAGGTTTTTTTTGGCGATGGCATCGCCAATTTCGAAAACGGCTCCGAGGTGGCTTGTCGCAACAATCTGGCTTACGTCTTCTTCGTTCGCGGCACGGCCATTGACGTAGAGGGAGAGTTTCTCCATTTCGCTGTCGAGAACGCGAGAATCAGCGCCGACCATGAGAACGAATCGCTCCAGTGCGCTACCTTCGAAGTTTAACCCTATTTCTTCCGCCCGTCCGGCAACATACGACATGACTTCGCCTTCCCAACCCGGCTTGGAGGTATCGACCCTGTCAAAGGTTTCGACGTTTCCCAGCTTGTTGATACGCTTGTAGAAGGCGCGGCGCTTATCCACCTCTGTCGCGCTGATGATGAGTTGTACTTCGGGAGGTATTCCAGCTTCCAGCAATCCGGTCAATGATTCGACGGCTCGCAAGGTCGATTCGGCTTTGCCGGTCTGATTATCGCTGAAAAAATTCGCGCCCTGGAGCCAGACAACTTTTTCTCCGCCGAAGAAGGGCAGGGTCTGAATTGCTTCGACCGTGCTTCCGACAATTCGGACGGCATGATCAGCGTTGTCGGCAGCTCCGCTGACAATTTCCAGGCCAAATTCGTCGTCTTTTGGTGCAACTTTCTGCGATAGCCGCAAGGCCGCTTCTTTGACCCGGGCTTCATCGTTACCAAAAAAGGCATGGATGTTTTCTGTTCCCGCCATACGAGGTAAGAGATAGCGGGTTCAGAAGCGATTCGCAACGCGGAATGCAGCTTTGCTCTAGAAAGGGACGAAAAATTCGATCAATGATGCATTTTCCTTGAATCTCCGGGCAGATCGGGTAGTAGAACGGTCCGCATTGATAACGGAGTTGCGGTCGAGTCTTTCTCAAAGCCATCACCTGATTCCCGTCTATGCGGGTCCGGTGTATCGTGAAAGCTACCTGTTCGAACGACGCAATCCGAATCGAATCGCAAGATTGGTTGGGAGCGAGTCAGGGATGGATTGGTTGGAGCGGTGCAGAACCCAGCCCTAAGTAGATAACAGACATGAGCTTCATCGCCGAAAAATTTTCAGAAATCGCCCCTTCCCAAACTCTTGCTATCACCGCCGCCGCGAAAAAGATGCGCGACGAGGGCCAGGATGTTGCTAGCTTCGGTGCTGGTGAGCCTGACTTCGATACTCCCCAGCATATCAAGGATGCCTGCATCGAGGCGCTTCAGGATGGGAAAACCAAATACACTCCAGCCACGGGTATTCCGGAACTGAAAGAGGCTGTCGCCGCCAAATTCCTTCTCGAAAATGGGCTGGAATACGAGGAAAGCCAGATCTCGATCAACTGCGGCGCGAAGCATTCCTGCTACAACGCGATACTCGCCTGCTGCGATCCGGAGGACGAAGTGATCATCCCGGCACCATATTGGACGAGTTATCCTGAAATGGTTCGCCTCGCTGGTGCGGAACCGTATGTCGTCGAGACGAAGCGCGAAAATGGGTGGAAGCTAACGGCTGACGAATTTGAAGAGGCGATCAGCGGACGCACTCGCATGCTCATTCTCAACAGCCCGAACAACCCGACCGGTTCAGTTTATTCGAAGGAAGAGCTCGAAGCTCTCGTCGAAGTGGCTGAATCGGAGGACATCATCATTCTTTCCGACGAGATCTACGAGAAGCTCGTTTACAACGACAAGAAGCACGTCAGCACGGCAACGGTCAGCGAGGCTGCGAAGAATCTTACGATCACGATCAATGGCCTCAGTAAGGTCTACTCCATGACTGGATGGCGTCTTGGTTATACAGCTGCTCCTCCGGAAATTGCCAAAGCAATCGGCATCATCCAGAGCCACACGACTTCGAATCCGACTTCGTTTGCGCAGTGGGGCGGAATTGCTGCACTCCAGGGCGATCAAAATATGATCACCGATATGGTCGAGGAATACGATATGCGCCGTCAGTATATGATGAGCCGCCTCCAAGGGATTAAGAATGTCGACGTTGTCGAGCCGGAAGGGGCCTTCTACTTTCTCGTCGACACGACCAAGATCGGACTGAATTCGATGAATCTCACCGAGAAGCTCCTTTCTCGCTATCTCGTTGCAGCAGTGCCAGGTGCAGCATTCGGCTATGACCAGTCGATTCGCCTGAGCTACGCAACCAGTCTCGACATCATCAAGAAAGGACTCGATCGTTTCGAAGAGTTCTGCCACGCCCACTGATTTGGTGGAACTCCATTGGATTGAGCCAGACGGCCCGGAATATTCAGACTGGGTCGCGCTACGGGAGTCGATCCTGCGCGCGCCGCAGGGGCTTCGTTTTTCGGCTGCTGATCTGGAGGAGGAAAAAAACCAACGCCATCTCGTCGCCCGTGAGGGTGATGAGGTCATTGGCGGACTTATCGTCATTCCGCTTGTGGAGAAATGGAAAATTCGTCAGGTCGTAGTGGAACCTTCACGCCAAGGTGAATACCTCGGTTTTCGAATCATGGAGGAAGCAATCATCGAAGCGAAACGGGCAGAGGTTGATGCTATTGCGCTTCATTCCCGGGCGAACGTGGTTGGTTTCTACGAAAAGCTCGGTTTCGAAATCGTGGGAGATGAGTTCATCGAGGTTGGCATTCCACATCGGAAGATGGTTTTGCCCTTGGGTTCCGGTTGAGGAAAAGTGATCCTGCGCCACACTGATTGCGATTCTCTCTGCTATGTCTCCCGAACTCGAACTGGCCACCATCGCCGCCCGTGAGGCTGGTGCACTTCTCCGCGAGAATTTTGGCTGCGATCACGAGGTCGATAAAATGCTCACCCACGATATCAAGCTGGCCCTCGATGTGAAGAGTCAGGATTTGATCGAAAAACGTATTCTCGAGACCTTTCCCGAGCATGCCATCTACGGGGAAGAGGGAGTCGCGGGGAATCGGGAAAGCGATACCGAATGGATCGTCGATCCCATTGACGGAACCGTGAATTTCTTTTTTGGCATTCCCCACTTCTGCATTTCCATTGCTATGCGCCAGGCAGGCGAATTGAAAATTGGTGCGATCTACGATCCCATGCTCGATGAAATGTTTACCGTCGATTTTGAAGGGCCAGCAACTCGGAATGGAGAGCCGATTCGGCCAAGCAATCGGGCAGAATTATCCGAAGCGGTTGTGACGATTGGCTTTTCGAAGAATAAGGAATCCATCGACGCAGGGATAGAGAAATACAAAAAATTCGCTCACCGTGTTCGCAAGACTCGCATGATGGGCAGCGCCGCGCTCGCTCTTGCCTACATTGCTTGCGGCCGCCTTGACGTCTATGTCGAGGAGATGATCAGTATTTGGGACATAGCCGCCGGCCAGCTCATGCTGGAGCGTGGAGGTGGCAAAGTCGAGTTGAGCCAGTCAGGAATCCATTCAGACAGGTCGGGCATACTCTCCCACAACGGTAAATTGAACTTTGACGGCTTGGTGTAATCGAAAAGTAAATAATAGAGACAGACATGAGATATCGCAGCGGCATCGGATACGACGTGCATCAATTTGCAGAGGGACGCCCTCTTGTCATCGGAGGAATTACGATTGCCCATGATAGGGGACTCGCAGGGCATTCCGACGCTGACGTTCTTTCTCACGCGATTGCCGATGCGGTTCTTGGTGCGATTGGTGAGCCCGACATTGGTTACTGGTTTCCTCCCACAGACGAATCGATTGAGGGAATCAGCAGCTTGAAGATTCTCGAAAAAGCCGCCGAACTTGTCTCGGAGAAGGGTGGGCGCATCGAGAACATCGACGCAACTTTGATTGCTGAAGAGCCGAAAATCATGCCGCACGCTTCGGCAATGAAAGAAGAAATTGCGGCAGCTCTCGGTATCGGTTCCGGCGATGTCGGTATAAAGGCGACGACCAACGAGACGATGGGGTTTGTCGGGCGCGGCGAAGGAATTGCTGCTTTGGCCTCTGCTTCGATTGCTCTTCCCGAGCGAGATTAATTTTCCTGCGTCTACCGGGGTGCAATCGTATCAATCCCGTAGTAGGTTAACACCGCGCACTGCGCACCTCCTGAATGGAAGCTGTCGGCCTCTACATATCCCAACATTGGAAGCACGCTCTCGAGATCGTGATTCTTTGGGCGATAATTTACAGCACCTACAAGTATTTCCGAGCCACTCGCGGCGCCCGGATTTTCACTGCGCTGGTGGGAATGTATATTGGCATGACTTTGCTCTCGGAATGGCTCGATCTTACCGTGATTGGATGGCTGCTCAAATACGTTTCTGTTTTTCTGGCCATCGCCCTCGTTATTATTTTCCAGCCGGAGCTACGACGTGCGCTGGCTGAGTTGGGAAGTCACCGGATCTTTTCCTCGTTGACGGAAGAGGTTCGTGTTCGCTTTGTCGATGATCTCATCGAGATGGTGGAAACCCTTTCCGGTCGCCGTACCGGGGCACTGATTGCATTGGAGCGTGGTATCGATCTCAAGCAATACCTCGAAACAGGGACGGAGATGGATTGCGTAATGTCTCTTGAGCTCGTCAATACGATATTTTACAGCGGAACGACGCTGCACGATGGGGGGATGGTGATTCGCGTCGCAGACGAACGCATCTCGGGTGCCGGATGCGTTTTCCCGCTTAACCAGAGAGAGCTTGGCGATCAGAGCATCGGTCTACGTCACCGCGCTGCGATGGGAATTACGGAAGAGTCGGATGCGATTGCTCTTGTTGTCTCGGAAGAGACCGGTGCCATTTCTATCGCCGTTGGCGGAAAACTGGAGCGCGATCTGGGCGAGGAGGAGTTAAAAGTTCGGCTGAAGGAGTTGTTGAGCAATCAAGAGCACAACGACGAAGAGTCGGAAGAGGAGGAGGGGCACGATGATTAAGTCCTTTTTCCAGTCGAATTGGCGTGGAAAACTCGCCTCGCTTCTTGTTGCTATCGCAATCTGGTATCTAATTAAATCGCACCTCGATGCCGAGAATCCGACTTTCCCTGTTCCAGGAACGACCACGGCTCCTGTGCCGCGCTCAACGAACGGGCCAAATCTGGATGACACATTGCTTGGTCCGCTTGCGCCTCCCGTTCCAGGGAATGATGCCGCCAACTGATCCCGGTGCGGAACCTCGTTGAAAAGGCCTGCGCCCGAAACTTTTTTTTTCATGACGGAATCAAAGCGACAATTTTTCGGAACCGACGGTATTCGAGGTCGTGCCAATGAAGGCCCATTGACACCTGGTAGTGTGGTTCGGTTAGGTCGGGCGGCGGCAAAAGTGCTGATCCCCGATCCTGGATCGAAACGAACCTGGCCCACCGTGGTTATCGGGAAAGATACGCGCCAGTCCGGTGACATGCTGGAAAGCGCCATTGCTTCTGGTCTGACCAGCTGTGGAGTAGACGTTCGTCTCGCAGGCGTCGTCCCAACGCCCGCTGTCGCCGTGCTGACACGGGAGGCTGCCGCTGCTTTTGGTATCGTTATTTCAGCCTCTCACAATCCATTTGCTGACAACGGGATCAAATTTTTCGGGCCGGACGGCTTCAAACTCGATGATTCAGTTGAGCTGGAAATCGAGCGTTGCATGCTGGAGGACTCAGTCATGAACCCCGATTCGATGATCGGTCGCATTTCTACGATAGGGGATGCCGCTGAGAGATACATCGACTTCGTCCGGTCGGGAGTTGAGGATGCGGAATTGCTGCGGGGATTGCACATCGCACTTGATGCAGCAAATGGCGCAGCCTACCAGACCAGCGAAACGATCCTTCGCTCTCTCGGAGCAAAGGTAACGACTTTTCACAACCAACCCAATGGCATTAACATCAACGAAGATTGCGGCTGCACGCATGCGGAAATCATTGAGCAGATTGTTCGCGAGACCGGTGCTGATGTAGGAGTATCCCACGATGGAGACGCCGATCGCGTGCTTCTCTGCGATGAGTCAGGTTCCGTTCTCGATGGTGACGAAATCATGGCTATCGCTGCCGTGGCTTCACTGGAAGACGGAACACTCGCTGGCGAAACACTTGTCGCGACGGTGATGAGCAATGCAGGTCTTGATGCTGCCGTAGAACAAGCCGGTGGAAAAGTCGCCCGCGCTGGAGTGGGCGATCGCTACGTCCTCGAGCTGATGAAAGAGCACGGTTACTGCCTTGGGGGAGAACAGAGCGGTCATTTTATTTTTCTCGATCATAACACCACTGGCGATGGGATCGTATCGGCAATTCAACTTCTGCGCATCATGCGGGAAAAAGGTCAGCCGCTCAGTGAGCTGCGCAAAGTGATGACGAAGCTCCCACAGGCCCAACGCAACGTTCGCGTTTCTTCCAAGCCAGCGCTCGAAGACATGGCTGTGGTAACGCGCATTCAGAAAATTAAAGAAGGTCATGGCAGCGCGGGTCGAGTTTTGATTCGCTACTCGGGGACCGAGCCGCTTTTGCGAATCTTGGTTGAGGGTAAGGATAAAGAGCAGATCGAAGGCGAGGCTGATGAACTGGCTGCCGCAATCGATGAGGAAATTGGAGAATGAGCGAACGTGGGGTTTTCATCACCGGGACTGATACCGACGTGGGGAAGACCTGGGTCGCAGCTAGATTGATTCAGAAACTCCGAGAGTCCGGAGTCGACGCAGTGGGGATGAAGCCGATCGAATGCGGCAGCTACGATGATTCTGACGCCCTGCGCGCAGCTTCGGGTGACGCAGGCCTATCACGAGAGCAGATCAATCCGATCCATCTCACTGACCCACTCGCCCCGGCAGCGTTTTCGGAAGTGCCGGAGATTGATTTCGCGGATTTGAAAAAGCGTTTCGACGATCTGGCTGAGGCCCATGATTTTGTCGTCGTGGAGGGAGCCGGAGGATGGCTCGTCCCGGTAGATGAGACGCGGACTATGGCTGATCTTGCAAAGCAGTTCGAGCTGCCTGTCGTGATCGTCGCCGCCAACCGCCTTGGTGTGCTCAACCATACGCTGCTGACGGTTCGGGCCATTCTAGACAGTGACCTGTCTTGTGCCGGAGTCTTTCTCAACTCGCTACCCGATACGTCTGATCTCTCCTGCGAGAGCAATGCAAAAGTGCTCGAAAAGAATCTGGTAGAAATCCCGATGATTGACCAAAATCTTGACCCTCTCCTTGAGCTATGCCGTAGATTTTTATAGCAGAAGCAATCATTAACTGGCCCATCATCATTGTTGGTGTTGCCGCACTGGTTGCCGTTGTGATTGGATCCGTTTGTGGATTGCTCCTAGGTAAACGACGAAAGCCGAGTTACCCAGCGAAAGTTGAAATGGAAAGCGACTAGGAAATTGAAGGCCATACTGCGCCGATCGCTCCGGTCATTGAGATGGCCGATCACCGCATGATCGATATCGCAACCTCGCTGTGGAAAATTTTCTGGTCAAACAAATCGACTTTGTGGAATCGATGCTTAAGTACGCTGAGAAGAAAGGTGATTCGGAATTGGAAAAGCTGCTCGAGATTTTACGAAACGAGTTTCTCCATTTGCTCGACGATTGTGCGATAGGGCGATTTACCTTTCCTGCCGAGACAGTAATCGATACCGAGGTTCGCAATCGCATTAAAGTCGTCGGAGGCGAAGTCAGAGGCGCACTCTCTTTCGTCGCAGAAACCGTCCCGCGCGGCTACCTGCCTTCACGGAGACGAGCAGATCATGATCGTCCGAAAGGCTGAGATCCTGATGGGGTAGGTATCTCGTAGAACGAACTTCACTCAAACCTTCCGCAATCTCAGCCGGTGTATTGTTCGACCTTCGGCGAGCCACTGCTCTTCGAAGTCAGTTTTGGGATAGAAAAAGGAATCATCCTCCCAGGGCTCCTCCGAGAAAAAATCGCACTCGTTCTGCTTCTCGACGGCTTCCTCGTGATATTTGGGGGCGTCAGTTTTGAAGAGCAATTCTCCGTTGCCTTCAAGAAGGGAATGAAGAGCGCGGAGAAAATGCAGTTGGCACATCTGGCGACGACGGGCGTGCTTCTTCTTCGGCCAAGGATCCGGACAAAGAAAATGAATGCGACGAAAGCAATTTTTCGGAAGCAACCAGTTCACCGTGTAGTTGGAGTCGCCGCGGAGGATTCGAACATTTTCTAAATGGTCTCGTGCTGCCTTGCGATTGACTTTGCGAACGCGTCCGAGAAGGCGCTCGACGCCGAGAAAGCGAACATCGGAAAGTTCGTTGCCCATGCGCGCGAGGAATGATCCATCTCCGCAGCCAAGGTCGAGCTCGATTGGCCCTTCTCCGGAGAATATTTCATCGCGCTCCAGCCGCCGGAACCAGTCTTCCGGGTAAAGTTCGTGAGGTAGGGGAAACGGCTCCTCTTTGGGCATGACGTTGTCTCCCGCTTAACCGAGCAGTGTATTCCAGATGCCGCTGGGACGCATTGCATCACCTGCTTTTTGGTCGTCAGGACGGTAGTAGCCGTCGATGTCAACAGGGCTGCCCTGAACGCCGATCAGCTCTGCGACGATGGCTTCCTCGTTCTCAGCGAGCGATTTTGCGATGGGTTCAAACTCGGCTTTGAGTTCGGCATCGTCGTCTTGCGCGGCGAGAGCTTCCGCCCAGAAGAGGCTTAGGTAGAAATGGCTACCACGATTGTCGATACCACCAAGGCGACGAGTCGGGGATTTGTTTTCGGCAAGTAACTTGCAGGTCGCGTCATCGAGAGTGGCCCCGAGGATGCGGGCTTTCGAGTTGTTAAAATTCTCCCCGAGATGATCGAGCGATACGGCGAGGGCGAGAAATTCACCAAGCGAATCCCAACGCAGGTAGTTCTCCGCCACGAACTGCTGCACGTGTTTGGGAGCCGATCCTCCTGCACCTGTTTCGAAAAGACCACCCCCATTCATCAGGGGAACGATGGAGAGCATCTTCGCGCTGGTTCCCACTTCGAGAATGGGAAAGAGGTCGGTGAGGTAGTCGCGGAGCACGTTGCCCGTCACGGAAATGGTGTCTTCTCCCTTGCTGATCCGCTCGCACGAAAGCTTCGTCGCGGCGACAGGGTCGAGGATGCGAATGTCGAGGCCGTCTGTGTCATGATCGGGGAGATAGGCATTCACTTTATTGATCAGCTCGGCATCATGAGCACGAGTCTCGTCGAGCCAGAAAATCGCAGGAGAGCCAGTCGCGCGGGCTCGGGAAACGGCAAGCTTTACCCAGTCGCGGATGGGGGCGTCCTTGGTCTGGCAAGCGCGCCAGATGTCACCCTTGCTGACCTCATGAGAAATGAGAACGTTTCCGGTCGAGTCTGCGACTTGCACGGTGCCGTTGGCTGGGATTTCAAAAGTCTTGTCGTGAGATCCATACTCTTCTGCTTTTTGCGCCATGAGGCCTACATTAGGAACGGTTCCCATGGTTGCCGGATCGAATGCTCCGTGCTCTTTGCAATGGTCGATGGTTGCTGAGTAGACTCCAGCGTAGCTGCTGTCGGGAATTACAGCGATGGCGTCCTGCTGTTCGCCGTCTTTGTTCCACATCTGACCAGAAGTTCGAATCATTGCGGGCATCGATGCATCAATGATGACATCACTCGGCACGTGCAGGTTGGTGATACCCAGGTCGGAATTGACCATCGCAAGATCGGGGCCGGCTTCGATCGCAGCCTTCAGGTCCGCCTCGATCTCGGCTTTCTTCGTATCGTCGAGTCCGTCAATCTTCGCAACGAGATCGCCGAGCCCGTTTTTGAAATCGACACCGAGTTCTTCGATGAGGTCGGAGTGCTTTTCGATGAGGTTCTTGAAGTAGACTTTCACCGCATGGCCGAAAATGATGGGGTCAGAGACCTTCATCATCGTCGCCTTCATGTGAATCGAAAATAGAACGCCTTCGCGTTTCGCGGCTTCGACCTGCTCGGCGAGAAAGGCAACGAGTGCGTCCTTGCGCATCACTGTTGCGTCGAGCACTTCGCCTGCGAGCAGAGGAACGGAATCACGCAAGACGGTAGTTTCGCCGTTTGTGCCGATCAATTCGATGCGAGCATCAGTAGCGTCCTCGACAGTGACAGACTTTTCGTTCGAACGAAAGTCATTCTCCGTCATGTGCGCCACTCGCGTTTTGGAATCTCTGGACCATGCACCCATCCGATGGGGATTGTTGCGGGCGTATTCTTTAACTGCCTTGGGGGCACGACGGTCGGAGTTTCCTTCACGCAGGACAGGGTTTACAGCGCTGCCTTTGACCTTGTCGTAGCGAGCCTTGATGTCTTTCTCTTCATCGTTGGCAGGCTCTTCCGGATAATCAGGGAGGGCATATCCTTGTTCCTGGAGTTCTGCGATTGCGGCTTTCAGCTGAGGGATTGATGCGCTGATATTGGGAAGCTTGATGATATTTGCTTCCGGAGTTTTCGCGAGCTCGCCCAGTTCAGAGAGGGCATCATCAACTCGCTGCTCTTCCGCAAGGAGATCGGGAAACTGGCAGAGAATTCGGCCGGAGAGAGAAATGTCCCGTGTTTCTACTTCGACGCCACTGGACTTGGTGAATGCCCGGATCACTGGCAGCAATGAATAGGTGGCGAGAGCAGGAGCTTCGTCGGTTTTTGTGTAAATGATGGAGGCCATATCGTGAAAAATTTTGGTAGAAAATCGGGAATGGTATTTCTCGCGCCACCTAAGCCCATGCTTGGGTAAAATCAACCGTTGGGGGTGGCGGGAATACCGAATCTCGAACAAGGAAATTTGAATGTAGAAGTCTGGTCCCGGTAGCCCTTCATGATTCGAAATTCCTTGTTCGAGATTCGATATTCAATCAATGGGGATTCAGTTTTTTACTCACCAGTTGCCATTGCCATCATCGGTCGCAGACCGCTTGCGATCTCACGAAGGGGCGTTACCGTCCCCGCGCTATGACCTCACGCGAAATCCGGCAGTCCTTTCTCGATTTTTTCGAAGAAAAACGGCACAGCATCGTTCCGTCTGCCAGCCTCATGCCAACTTCTCCGAACCTGCTTTTCACCAATGCAGGCATGAATCAGTTCATCCCGTATTTTCTCGGGACGGAGGCGGCACCTTACGATCCGCCGCGAGCTGCGGATACCCAAAAGTGTATTCGTGCCGGGGGAAAGCACAACGACCTCGAGGATGTTGGCTACGACACCTACCACCACACGATGTTCGAGATGCTCGGGAATTGGAGTTTCGGGAACTACTTCAAAAAAGAGGCAATTGCCTGGGCCTGGGAGCTTTTAACTCAGCGATGGAAGATTCCGCCAGAGAGGCTGTATGCCACTGTCTATATGCCGGGCGAGGGAGATCCTGCCGAGTTTGATCAGGAAGCACATGACTTCTGGGAAGAAATTTTTACTGCCGCCGGACTTGATCCGAAGATCCATATCGTAAACGGCGATAAGACAGATAACTTCTGGATGATGGGTGACACCGGCCCATGCGGTCCGTGCTCGGAGTTGCATATCGACCTGACGCCGGAGGGCGACACCAAGGGGAGTCTCGTCAATGCGGATGACCCACGCTGCATTGAAATATGGAACCTCGTTTTCATTCAGTTCAACGCGAATGAGGATGGCAGCTTTCGTCCGCTTCCGGCTACACACGTCGACACCGGAATGGGCTTCGAGCGTGTCTGCTCCATTGTGCAGTGCACGAACAGTTTTACTGATTTTTCCCGGCTGGCATCCAACTACGACACCGATGTATTTTCTCCAATTTTTGACCAGTTGTCGGAAATGTCGGGTAAGAAATACACATCGAGCGTTCCCGAGGGAGGTGCTCGCAGCGGATTGTCTGAGCAGGAGCAAGTCGACATCGCCTTTCGCGTGATTGGTGATCACATTCGAACGGTCAGCTTTTCCATCGCAGATGGTATCGAGCCGGGTAACGCTGGTCGCAATTATGTAATTCGGAATATCCTCCGCCGTGCAGTTCGCTTTGGGCGTGTATTAGGGTTTGATGCGGAAAAACCGTTTCTTCACCAACTCGTGCCTGTTCTGGTTGAGGAGATGGGCGATGTGTTCGCCGAGCTGAAATCACGACAGGACAAAATCGCGGAAACGCTTCGTGCCGAGGAGGAGCAATTCAATCGCACCCTCGACCGCGGCCTCAAGCTCTTCGACGGGGCTGCCGATGCGGTGGAAAGTGGTGAGCAGTTCCCAGCTGCCACCGTCGTGAAGCTCTGGGAGACTTATGGATTTCCTACAGACTTGACAGCACTTCTCCTCGATGAGCGAGGGCTGAAAACGGACCCTGACAAGGTGGAGGAGCTCGTTGCTGCTCACAAGGGGACTGGCTCCGAGGGCCAGACTTCGCAAGTTGTTGAAGCCGTCGATATCGAAACAGATGTGGTCACAGAGTTTGTTGGATTCGAAACAGATGAAACCTCAGCCTCCGTTATCGAGTGGATTGAAAACGATAACGGCACCTTTGCTGTAGTTGACCGCAGTCCTTTCTATATCGAAAAAGGCGGCCAGCTCGGGGATTTTGGAACCGTGAGCCTGGGCGAAGAAGAAATAGCTGTCATCAAAGTGCTCGGGGTCGGTGATGCCACCCTGCTGCAGGTAGCGGCAAAGCCGGATGGCAATCCCAGTGAGGTCGTTCTCCGCATTGACGCTGATCGCCGCCGCGAAATCGAAAAGCACCACACCGCGACTCACCTCTTTCACTGGGCGCTTCACCAGGTCGTCAGCCCTGACGCCACGCAGCAAGGTTCGCTCGTCGCGCCAGATCGACTGCGTTTTGATTTCAATTCCAAGGCCCTCAATGACGACCAGATCTCGCGCATTGAATCCGAGGTCAACGGCTGCGTCACCTCCGACGATCCCGTTTCCGTTTCGGAAGTCCCGCATTCTGAGATCAAAGACAATCGGGATATCATGCAGTTCTTCGGCGACAAGTACGGAGACAAAGTTCGTGTCGTACAGATCGGCGGGAAAGAGGGAGCCTTTGACGGTTATTCGATGGAGCTTTGTGGCGGAACTCACACCAAGTCGACGGGAGCGATCGGATTTTTCAAAGTGAAAAGCGAAGGAGCCGTCGCTGCCGGGATTCGTCGCGTCGAGGCCGTTTGTGGAAACGCCGCAGGCGAACTGATCCACGACCAGACAGATGCGGTTGTGGTTGAGTTAGGAGAAGCAAATATCAAGCTCAATGCTGCTAATGAAAAACTCCAGAAGCTCGATAACGAAGCTGTCTCTGTTGAAGCGCCCGGCAATCTCGCCGAGCAAATTCAAGAAGCGCTGAAAATGGGAGAATTCGCATCCGCGAATGCTTTGCTCAAGCAATTCGAAGCGCACCGAGATGCCGTTAAAGCTGCTGCAGTGCAGGCCGACAAAGCCGTGAAAAAAGCATCTTCAGGAGCCGCCGCGCAGATCGCTTCGCAGTGGTATGACGAAACACTGGCTGAATTCGACGGGGAAAATTATGCGGGTCTACTGCCGGGAGATTCTCCAGCTCTCTTGCAGGAAGCAATGAACGTAGTCAAAGCACGGCAATTTTCGGGGGCCGTCGCCCTTGGTGTCATTGCAGATGGGACGCTGCATTTTGGAGCCGTGGTTTCATCTGATGCGACCGACAGGGTTCGCGCAGGCGATATCGTTCGCGAAGCCCTCGCCGTTGCAGATGGAAAAGGCGGAGGGAAACCGGAAATGGCCCGCGGTGCTGCTCCCAACATTGGAGGGCAGGCTGATGCTGTGATTGCGAAAGCGACAGAGATGATGGGTTGAAGGTCCAGCGAACTGGGTAGGAAGATTGATGCAAGAGACCGGCGATTTCAGTCGCGGAAGGTGGTATTGTGGTTAGTCAGCTGAAGCAGCCGGTCCGATTCCTTGCTATCTGTATCTCTCTGAGAGCCACATGACTTCCCCTTCTTCGCGAAAAGCTATTTTCTCCATCGGAAGTTGGTGCTACCCTGCTGGCTCTCGCACCGGTCACATGGTTCGTTCCCGCAGCGTTGGAATTGACTCCCGAGAATTGGTTTCAGCTTGGATTGATTTTCACAACAACGCTATGCTTTCTCATAGTCGCTGGTGTGGGGGCTGATTGTTCTGCCCTTAACTCCAAATCAGGGGGGCGAGAATCAAGACGGCGCTTGTTCTTCTTCCGATCGGACTTGTGATTGCATGGTTCGCAGGCGGTCGGCAACTTGCGGTTGGCCCCGTGGAAACGGTTGGGACCGTGGGAGATGTCGTCTGGTCGAAAAAACGCGACGGACTTGTTGTCGATCCGATCAATGGCAAGGTGAAACTGCACAGTCCGAGGAAACATGACATTGTGTCGATCCTGGACGATGACAATGCGGTTTCTACCGTCACATTAATCCTCTCTGACACCAATCAGCTTCTCGCCTTTCGAGACAAACAAACACGGCAGGAGCAGCGAGCTTCGCCTCGTGACGCTGCGTCATTTCATGCGTCTGCTCTATGTGGAAATTACCCCGGCTTCCTCATGGATGCAGTAGCGCCCGAATAATTCTACCTCCGCGACTCAGATACATCACGGTCGCTTTGTCTTCGGGCAGGGAGCCCAAGGCATCGTAAAAGGTCTGCACGTCGGTGACCGGGTCCTGATTGATGCGGTGGATCAGGTCGCCGGGCCGGAATTGCTGAGCAGCCTGAGAGTCGGCTTTTACGTCGGTGATGATAATGGCGGCGTTGCTCTCTTCGAGGCCGAGCGCCATGCGCTGCTGCGGTGTGAGATCCCCAACCACAATTCCAAGAGCATCGGCGATGGACTGACCGTTCGCTGAAATGTCGGATCGCAGTTGGAGCGTGTTGGTGTCGCTCTTGGCGATGACTTCAACAGCTGTCTCGAGGGTTTTTCCTTTTCGAATGATGGTCACGGTAGTGGGTTCGCCGGCTTTTCGGGAGCGGATTCGGGCGAGAGCATCCTCAGCCCGGGTGACTTCTTTGTCGGCGATTTTTACGATGACATCTGCGGGCTTCAGGCCCGCTGCCTCGGCAGGGGATCCTTCGACGACGTTGGTGATAACGGCACCACGAGTGCTTTTCAGTCCAAGCGCGAGAGCGATGTTGTGAGAAATATTTTCCAGCTCAAGGCCCATGTAGCCGCGAATGAGCGGGCGGCCGAGGACGATTGCCTCGAAGACTTCGCGAACTTCGTTGGCAGGAATAGCAAGCCCGATGCCCTGCCAGACGCGGACGTCTTGCTGTCCGGTAAAAATGGCGACATTGATACCGACGATTTCACCGCGCACATTGACGAGCGGCCCGCCCGAATTACCCGGGTTGATAACGGCATCGACCTGAAAGTATTCGTTCGATCCGTCGCTGAGTTCCCGTTGTTTTGCGGAAATGATGCCTCGAGTCACAGTTTCGTTGAGACCGAAAGGGTTTCCGACAGCGAGAACCATTTCTCCGACACGAACCTTGTCGGAGTCACCGAATCCGAGCGGTCGGAATTTCGGGAGGCTGCCCCCTTTGGGAGGAAGGAGCTTGAGGACCGCGACATCGACATTGGGATCGCTGCCGACCCATTCGGCTTCGTAGATACTTCCATCGTGCGCGGTGACTTTGATCTTATCGACTCCGGCAACAACGTGGTGGTTGGTTACAATGTGGCCATCTTCCGTCACGATGACACCGGAGCCAAGGCCGGGTGCTTCGTAGCGCTGACTTCTCCGCACACCGAACATGCCCCAGGGATCTGCGGGGACGACACGAGTCACGTTGACCTCGGTCGTTGTGTCGATGGAGACAACGGATGGCACCACCGCATCGGTGAGATCGGACATGGCTCGATTCACTTTCTCGAGCGCACCGGTATTGTTGAGATCGAGAGGAACGGCGCGGAGGAGGGGCTTGCCGTCAGCAGCCTGGGCGACGATCGGGCTATCGGTTCCAATCGCCGCCGTCACGGGGCGTCCCTTGAGAAGATCGAAAATATCGTAGCGTTCTTCCTCATCAATCAGCAAGCGGTAGCCTAGCGCCGATACGATGACGAGCACGGTGAGGGTGAGAAATTGGAGAATAAAGCGCATCATGTCAGCAAAGGGGAAATTGGTGAGATGTCGGAAACTGACTCTGTCGGGTGGTGCACCTAACAGGGCCAGGTCGATGATTCAACCCTGTTACACCCCTTGAAGTTAAGCGTCAGGGTGCCAGGTGTTTGTCTGGGAAGTTAGCTGGTATCAGGGTGCTTCTTCTTCCGGTTTTGGCAGGACGGATTCTTTGGAGGGAAAGGATTCGACGAGTCGCTGGTCGTCAGGTGCGAGGTCGTTGATCTTGATTGTCCAGATTTCGCCGGATACATCCTGAAGCCGCGCCCAGGCCTGATCCCGATCAACAAATTTGGCAAAAATTACCTTCTCCCGAAAATTTGACCAGTCACGGTAGCCGTAGCGAACAAGGCCCTGCTTCTGGGTCTTGATCGATTCGAGCACGGGCTGGCAGGTATTTTTTAACTCCCAGAAATAGTCGACAGGTCGGCCGGTCCGGTAGCCGCGAATGCCGCGCTCGACTTCACCGTTAGGATTGAAGATGAGCACGTTGGGGTAGCCGCGCACTTTGAATTTTTCTTTGACCCGTCGCAGCGAATCGGGCGCATCGGTAATGTTTCTTGGGTAAACCAGGTAGCAAATGATGAGGTGCTCTTTCACGTATTTGTTGAAGCTCTTGGTGGCGAAGACTTCTTTGGAAAGAGCCATGGCCTGTGTATTCCACATTCCCGTAAAGAGAAGCAGGAGTGGCTTCTGCTCACGCTGGGCACGGGCAAAGGCATAGCTCGGATTGATTTCCCACCAGGCACTCTCAGGATCGTCGGGAAATACTTTAACTCGCTCGGGTCGAGTATTTTCAATCACGCTTCCTCGTGATTGCATAGCCGATACGCTGGTCCCCATCGGTTTTGCAGGTCGTGTCGGAGGAACGTTGTTGATAACTGGCCGATTCACCATTCCGAGAGTCGCCGGGGTCGCTCGCAGCGGTAAGCCAGGAGTTCCGTCCTGCCGGGCAAAGCCTGCGGCGGGGGGAAGATTTCCGCTCGCTTGCGGTGGTGGTGCTGTCGGCATAGCACGAACGGGTGCCGAAGTTGGATTTTGTGGAGGAGTGGTAGTTAGCGATGCCGGAGTTGCTGGAGGATTGGTTGGTGTGGGTGGAGTCGTGGGTGCCTCGACACGCTGACTGTTCTGCGCGAGTCCCTGACAGACAAATGCTCCCATCAGCGATGTGATGGCAATCAGGTCAAAGATTGGCCGAAAGAATTTAGGGGGGCGACGCATTCTCGTATTCTCTGCGCGGGTGTTTCATTCATAATATTGCATCGTTTTTCGCGATAGGGAAATTGACATTCGGGAAAGACTTGCTCATTTTGGCGCTCCCTCCCCCTTGGGGGGCGACTTCGTCGAAGCCGCGATGCAGAACCGAGACACGAAACCTTCCCCGGCCCGGCCGGCTCACCAGATCTTTATCTTCGGGTTACTTTTTGTAACCTGGATGATTTTCTCTGGTTTTTTCGATCCGTTTCACCTAACTCTCGGCGTGATTTCCTGTGGTCTTGTCACCATTATATCAGCGGACTTGCTCTTTGAGCATCGGGATACCCCGATTCTTTTCCGTTTTCGGCAGGCGGGTCGGCTGATCGCCTACCTTTTCTGGCTCCTGTGGCAGGTGGTGCTCGCGAACTATCACATTCTGAAACTTGCGATGGGTTCGAAGGATCGGGTGCAGCCACAGTTTGTCCGCTGCAAGACTTCGCTGAAATCGGACTTTGAGAAATACCTTCTCGCCAATTCGATTACGCTGACTCCGGGAACAGTCACGACCAAGATTATAGGTGACACTTTTTACATTCACGCGATCGATGATGTTTCGGCGGCTGGTCTTGAAGGCGAGATGGAACGTCGCATCGCCCACATTTTTTCGACGGCACCGAAAAGTTCAACGTCTGGAGAATCTTGAAACATGACCTTCGATCATTTCTCCATCGGGGTAGGACTTGCCCTTTTTGTCTTTATGCTTCCTGCAATGTGGCGGATGTCAGTGGGGCCTACTGCTCTGGATCGCATTGTCGCAGTGAATGTCATCGGAACAAAGACGGCTGTGCTGCTTGTCGTAATCGGAGTGGTCTTTCATCGTGTGGAGATGTTCGTCGATTTCGCCTTGGCGTATGCGCTTTTGAATTTTACCGGATCGCTCGCAGCGGCTCGCTTTCTCCACAAAACGAAATCGAGTTCTGAGATTTTTGAAGAGGAAGGGGGAGTAGACTCATGATCATCACGATCATCAGTGCTATTTTGATCCTTTTAGGGGTTGTTTTCTTTTTCGGTGCCGCGCTGGGCATCGTGAGGTTTCCGGATTTTTACTCGCGCACTCACGCAGCGGGAAAAGGCGATACTCTGTCGAGCTTTCTCGTGATCCTCGGTTTCGCGGTATACCAGTTGAAAGATTTTCACAGCTTCTCCCACGATTGGCCGATTCTGCTGGTGATTCTGAAGCTGCTCGCGGTTTCACTCTTTATTTTCATGACGAGCCCGGCCAGCACTCATGCTCTGATGGATGCCGGTTGGGAAGACAAGGTGAAACCGGAAATCGGAGAGGGGAAGCCGAATCACCTCAACGATGATAGCGAGAAATTTTAACCACGTGCGACTGTGATTTTTGCTTTCGACATTATCATTCTCGTGTTTCTCGTGATCGCCGCGATCATCTCGTTGAGCGTGAAGGATCTTCTCAGCGCTTCGATGATTTTCGGGATTTACGGGTTCTTGATCTGTCTGCTCTGGGCAGAAATGGGGGCGGTCGACGTCGCTTTTACGGAGGCGGCAGTAGGAGCTGGAATCAGCGCAGTCCTGATGGTTGCGACAGTTTTTAACACGAAGCGGAAATCTTCAGACTGATGCGGCTCCCCAACATGTTTGCGATTATCGCAGTGGTGATTACCGGGGGAATCCTACTCTACGGGGTGTCGGATTTTCCGAGCTTCGGAGATCCAAAATCTCCTGCGAATGCCGCCGTGCCGGGCAGTGAGAGCGTCTCTCAATATTTCATCACGAAGAGCTACAAGGATACCAAGGTGCCGAATCTCGTGACCTCGGTTCTCGCTGACTACCGGGGCTATGACACGATGTTTGAAACGGTGGTGATCTTCGCTGCGGGAATGGCAATATTTGCGATCCTCGGTTCGGTCGGAGGGGGGAGTCAACCTCGTGTCCAAGAGGAGGGGCCTTCCTTTGTCGACGGTGATCACAGTCGAATCATTGTTGGGACGACTTGTCGTTTGCTTGTGCCGGTGATTCAGGTTTTCGCTCTCTATGTGATTGGTCACGGACACTATAGCCCGGGCGGTGGATTCCAGGGCGGGGTGATTCTTGCCGCAAGCTTCATTATCATCGCGTTGTCTTCAGATCTGGATGCCGCGCTTCGCAGGCTCAGTGAGGTGAATTATCTCCGTCTTGCCTGTGTTGGAATTTTGATCTATGCCGGATTCGGAGTGCTTTGCCAGGTATTGGAAAGCAACTTTCTCGACTACGGCGTGCTGCAACCTATTTTGCTGACGGACGGACCGGAAATGGCTCGTTCTCATAGTATGCTCGGGGTGGAGATTGGTGTCGCCTTCACTGTCACGGCGATCATGTTCGCCATCTACGCCAACCTATCCAGTCGAGGGACGCTCCGTGACGGGCTCTAAATTATGGCCGAATTTTTTGAACAGACTCTGCAACCGCATTTCAACTTCTGGATTTATGTGATCCTGATGATGATTGGTCTTTGGGCGTTGATCGCAAAAAACAATCTAATTAAAAAGCTGATTGGAATGTCGATCTTCCAAACCGCAATCATATTGTTCTACGTGTCGTTGGGTGTGAAGGAAGACGCGACGATTCCGATTCTGGATCCTTATGGTCAAGCGGAGCATGCTGCTGCAGAAGCAGAGGGAGCCGAGACCGAGGGTGAGAAAAAGCGGGATAGTTATATCGGGAAGAAATCGCCGGATCCGGACACGATGGCGAATCCACTTCCTCACGTGCTGATGCTGACGGCGATTGTTGTCGGCGTCGCAACACTGGGGGTTGCTCTATCGATTGCGCAGATGATCTTTAAGGAATTCGGGTCCTTGGAGGAAGATGAAATTCTGGAAATTGTGAAAGGTGGGAGTGTTGATGACTGATCAGATTCCTGCCATTCTCGTTCTCGCTCCGCTTTTTGGGGCGATGATTATCGGCCTCGCCGGGCAGAAGGATCACCGTGCCTGCTTTCCGGTTGCGTTGGTGTCTTTGCTAGTGACGCTTTTCGCTTCTATCGGAGCCATTTTTACCGTCATCGAATCCGGTCCGATCGATTATTTCATGGGCGGATGGGAGAAGCCGCTTGGAATTGGTATCCACCTTCGCATTGATTCGCTGAATGTAATTCTGCTAGTTGCCATTGCGATTGTGGCAGTGTTGGTAGCGATTTTTTCGATTCGTCGCATCGGGGACAAAAACGCAGAGAAAACTCCGCATTTCTATTCGCTATACCTTCTGCTCTGCGTGGGGCTTTTCGGAATTACGATCGCCGGGGATGCTTTCAATCTCTTTGTCCTTGTCGAGGTTTCGTCCTTGACGAGTTATGGGCTGATTGCGATGGGGAGCTCGCGGCGAGGGACGCTTGCCGCTTTCAACTACGTGCTGATGGGTACGGTTGGCGCGTCGTTTTATCTGCTTGGGGTCGGCTATCTCTATTTGATGACAGGATCGCTGAACATGCAGGAAATCCACAGTATTTTCGTGGCGAATCCTGATATCGCTTCATCCAAGGCGGTCGCCATTTCGTTTATCCTCATTCTCATCGGAATCTGGATCAAAATGGCGTTTTTCCCGCTCTACGGTTGGCTGCCGAACGCCTACAGCTATTGCCCGTCGAGTAGCGCCTGCATTCTTGCCCCACTGATGACAAAAATTTCCGTCTACGTGATGATTCGGGTGATGATCAGCGTTTTCGGACTGGGCTGGGTGTTTGCTTCTCCTGGCTACAGCAACCTTGTCGTCTGGCTCGCGGTGATTGCGATACTGGCCGGGTCGATGCTGGCTCTGGCGCAGCGGGAGATCAAAAAGATGCTCTGCTACCTGATCGTCGCCGAGGTTGGCTATATGGTCGGCGGTGCCTGGCTTGCGGATGAACAGCTGTGGGGGCTGACTGGGTCGCTCTACCACATCCTCGCTGATGCAGCCATGACCTTGTGTCTCTTCCTCGCGGCGGGCATTTTTGCGAAGCGTTTTAATGCGATTGAAATCGACGACCTCGAAGGGCTTTTCAAAAAGGCGCCCTGGACTGCGGCTGGTTTCGTGGTGGGTGCTCTCGCTATGATTGGGGTTCCACCCACCTGCGGATTCTTCAGTAAGTTCTATCTCATTCGCGGGGGAATCGAAGCGAATCATTGGGAGTACGTCATAGCTCTTCTGATTTCCAGTCTCGTAAATGCCGTGTTGTTTTTCCGAATTTTCGAAATCGCCTTTTTCGGGGTGAAGCCATCGGAAGGCCACGGTCATCACGAGGAAGAGGAAGCAGAGCTCAAAGAGGAGCATCATCCGGAGATACCAAATTGGACGGGGACTTCCTCGCTGCTCGTTGCCTCGGCGTTTGTCATTTTGTTGGGAATCTTCAACGGCAAAGTCGTTGAGTTGATTAGAGTCGCACTTGAAGATTTAACGGTCGTTGCCCAGCGATTCTGATCTGGATATGGAAAATACAGTATCCAGCCTCCTGCCCGTTTGGGCCTGCCTCGCGTCGCTGATCGCCGTGCCTGTGATCGTGATCTTCCGCAAGGAGCAAACGCTGCGGGAAATGACGACCTTCCTCGCCGGATTCATCAAGCTGGGATTCGTCATCGCAATGGTGCCGATCATTCTCGAGGGAAAAGTGATTACCACCCAGCTCGTGCCGGCTATTGCCGGGATCAATGTCCCAATCGAATTCCGTGTCGACGGTCTCGGGATGACTTTTGCGCTGGTGGCATCGTCACTCTGGATTTTGACTTCGCTCTACGCGATCGGCTACATGCGCGGTCTCAGGGAGCATTCGCAGACGCGCTTCTTTACTTTCTTCGCGCTATCCCTCTCGGCAACGCTCGGGGTGGCCTTCGCGGGTAATCTGCTGACCCTGTATCTTTTTTACGAGCTGCTTTCACTCTCGACTTGGCCGCTGGTGACGCATCATCAGGACAAGGAGGCCAGAACCGGGGGGCGCACCTACCTTGGCTATCTGCTCGGGACGTCGATTGCCTTTGCGATTCCCGCGATTCTTTTCACCTACGTGAAGTCGGGCGGCGATCTGTCCTTTGCCGGGCCGGCGATTCTGGCGGGAACTGACTTTACGTTTTTGTCGGGGGCCTGCCTTCTCATGGCTTTCGCTTTTGGTTTTTCCAAAGCGGGCCTGATGCCATTTCACTCGTGGCTTCCGGGGGCAATGGTCGCGCCGACTCCGGTGTCGGCGCTGCTCCACGCAGTTGCTGTTGTGAAGGTGGGGGTTTTCTGCGTGATCCGCGTCGTGACCAGCGTCTTCGGCACAGACCTTCTGGATGAGATCGATGCCCATCTTGTTCTTTGTTGGGTGGCCGCCTTTACGGTGGTTGCCTCGTCGCTCATCGCAATGAGCCAGGATAATTTGAAGCGCCGCCTTGCCTTTTCCACGATTGGTCAACTGTCTTACATCGTGCTCGGCGTCGCTCTGCTGACGCCACATGCCGTACAGGGAAGCATGATGCATATTGCGATGCACGCCTTCGGCAAGATCACGCTCTTCTTCTGCGCTGGGGCGATCTTTGTCGCGACAGGAAAAAAATATATCAGTCAGCTCAACGGACTTGGCAAGGTGATGCCATGGACGATGGGAGCTTTCGCGATCGGAGCGATGAGTGTGACCGGCCTGCCGCCAACGGGCGGGCTGCTCAGTAAAATTTACCTGATCTGGGGCGCTGCCGATGCGCAGCAGTTCGCTCTGCTTGCCGTTTATCTCATCAGTTCGATTCTGAACGGAGTTTACTTTTTCCCCATCGTCTATCGCGCCTTTTTCAAAAAGGGGGACACGGGACTCGACGCGTCCGGCATAAAGGAGGCTCCGCTTGCTTGTGTTCTTCCCCTGACTCTCACCGCCGCAGGATCTGTATTGCTCTTTTTCTTCCCCGGATTGCTGTTCGATCTGACTGCACTGATGCTTCCGGGCGGAGAGTGAAATTGGTAAAAAATAGAAAACACGAATGAATGTGAATGGAACACGAACAGCCACGAATCACTTGGGTGAATTCGCGCTGATTCTTTGTCATTCGTGGGAGCGAAGCGAATTCGTGGTTTTACCCAGCAATTTTTAAACCATGGCCAGTCATTCCAACAGCGACGAACCACTTCAGGAATTGAAGCATGATGCCGTCCCCGGCTATCTCAAGGCATTCACGATTGCCTTTGCCATCATGGGGATCTACCTCGCCGTGATTCTGATCTCTTCGCCCGGTCACGCAAAGAAACACGGGTATGGCGACAAAGACCACGCCCGCGAAACGAACCACTGATGAAAAATAATTCTCCCCAGAGCGACGAATCGCCCGGCTGGTTCGATCGCAAAGAGAACGTGAAGAAGGTTCTCGTCGGCCTATACATCGGTTGCGGTCTGCTTCTGCTGATCGATCTGATCTTTCGTATCGTCGGCTTTGATAAGCATCCCTATTTCAAGTGGGAGCAGTGGCCCGGTTTTTACGCCGTCTACGGATTCGTTGCCTGTGTCCTGCTCGTGCTGGTTTCGAAATACATACTGCGACCGCTCGTGATGCGGGGCGAAGACTATTACGAGAAACTCGAGAAAAAGTCAGAAGAGAAAGGGGGGGTAAACGATGCCTGATGTTGTCCCTCCAGCGTTTTTGTTTTTGTTAGGAGCCCTCGTGGTCGCCTTTCTCCCCGCGCGGCTGCGCCAGGTTGTTGCTCTCATCATTCCTGTAATCGGACTGATCAACTACACGCAGATCACCGAGGGGCTTCACTGGACGATCTCTCTCATGGATTTCGAACTCATTTTTGGTCGGGCCGACCGATGGAGTTTGATCTATCTGAATATTTTCACAGTCCTGTCTTTCATCGGAATTCTCTATATCATCAACGACAATCGTCGACTCGACCTTTCCGCCGGATTGCTCTACGCCGGCAGCGCGATGGGCGTCGTTATGGCGGGTGATCTCATCACTCTGTTCTTTTTCTGGGAAATGCTCACGTTGGGTGCCGTTCTTTGCATTCTCGGCCGCAAAACGCCTGAGGCCGGAAAAGCGGCTTACCGCTATGTGCTCGTTCACGTGTTCGGCGGTGTGATTCTCCTTGCCGGAATCATGATCCACCTTGCAACGGGAGGCTCAGTCGCCTTCGATAAGATCGCTCTTTCTGGACCTGGGGCGTGGCTCATCTTTATTGGATTTGGAATCAACTGCGCCTGGCCCATTGTTGGTGCCTGGCTGACCGACACTTACCCTGAGGCATCCATCGGGGGAGTCGTCTTTATGGCGACCTACACTACGAAGACAGCTGTCTACGTGCTCGCCCGTTGTTTTCCCGGAGAAGAAACTCTCCTCTGGATCGGAATGGCGATGGCAACGATTCCGATTTTCTACGCCGTGATCGAAAACGATCTCCGCCGCGTTCTCGCCTACAGCCTGATCAACCAGGTCGGATTCATGGTCGTTGGAGTTGGGCTAGGCACCCCGCTCTCCCTCAACGGAACCGCCGCACACGCCTACTGTCACATTCTTTACAAGGCCCTTCTTTTCATGTCGATCGGATCGGTGCTCTACCGGACCGGGAAGTCGAAAGCTACAGAGCTGGGTGGGCTCTATCGCTGTATGCCGTGGACCTGTATTTTTTGCTGTATCGGCGCCGCGAGCATTTCTGCGTTTCCGTTTTTCAGCGGATTTGTGAGCAAGTCGATGATCATGAGCGCAGCGGCATCGGAAGGAACCGTTGCGACTACCGTAATCTGGCTCGCTTTGCTCTTCGCTTCCGCCGGCGTCTTTCACCATGCGGGAATCAAGATTCCCTTCTTCGCCTTCTTTTCCCACGACTCCGGACTGCGCTGCAAGGAAGCCCCCGCGAACCAACTGCTCGCCATGGCAATTGCCGCGTTTCTTTGCATTTTTGTTGGTACCTTTCCGAACGCGTTCCTCTACCAGATGTTGCCCAACCCCGAGGCCAGCTACGAGCCTTACACGGTGGGGCACGTCACGGATCAATACGCCCTGCTACTCTTTAGCGCTCTCGCGTTTACGCTTCTGATGCGCGCCGGGCTGTATCCCGCTGAGATTCGCTCAACCAATGTCGACTTTGACTGGCTTTATCGCCGCGGCGGATCGCTGGTCTATCGAGTCTTCGACAAAAGCCTTAATGCCATCAACTCCGGAGTGAAAAAATTCTTCGTTGGCGGAGTGATTGGGCACGTATCGAACTTCTTTGAATCAGGGGCTTCAAGATTTGTGGCCTGGATTCTCCTCCCCGTGTGGATGGTGGCAGGCTACTCGCCGGAAAAAATCGAGGAGAGTCACCAGTCGCTTTTCAAACGAGCCAAGCGCGGCGCCTTCCCAATTGGTATCACTGTGTTTTTTGCCGTGGTCCTGCTTGGGCTGCTTTCGCTGATCGTGCTGTTGAATTCGTGAGCTATTCCGCAACACCTTCGAGGTAGATGACGGTTTCGTTGCTGTCGGCGAGGTGACCGGGTTTTTCGGCGACACCGCCTGAATCGACAAAGTCCTTTCCCACGCTGTAGATACGGATATTTTCCGCATCGTAGCGAGGGGGGCTCCTCCATCCATCAGATCGATGGATATGGCGTCAAGATAATCAGGGACAAGGGCGTCGAGGGAGTCGAAAAAGTCTGATCGGAAAAATAGACACAGGAGAGGGTAGCGAGAGTGGAAGGCGCTCGAGGAAAGTGAATCGATGATGACCGAATCGGGGAATCCTGCGTTGTGTCCGTTTTGAATTTGAACAGACGCATCACGAATGGTGAGGTTGCTGATAGCCAAATTTGATCGCTTTCGGCGGGAGCCTCCCGGTAATCCTGATCGACCTTCTGGGATTTCGCATTCGCTTCGGAAACCCTCGATGGTAAGATGTTGAAGTTTCTTTGTAGGGGAGAGGACGGAGAGCATGGCGATGTTGGCGTCCAGTGTATCGAATTAGCAACTCCACCCGGACGCTTCGAGGAGCAAGCCTTGAAGAGACACGACATCAGTGAGGGCGCTCTCGGACAACTCGTCGTAGGCCATTTTCATGCCTTGCTTGCTCAGTTGTTTTTGTGTGATACCGCCAGTGATGTTCCCGAAGAAAAAGGTATTCGCGACCAGCAGCAAGACGAGCAGAGAACCGAGAATAATGATCAGAATGTTTCGAGTTCGTTTGGAAATTCGCCTTTTCGAAGGTCTCTTACCAGCAGGCTTCCGTTTCGTCAGAGCCAGCCCTACCAGCCCTATCCCGAGTGAGGCTTCGAGCAGAATGAGAATTGGCGCGACAAGCGCTGTAATCCCCAGAGCCATCGCCCCGATCGCGGGATTGAATCCAGTCGCCGAATCCGCTTCGCTGCAGGGATGACTCGACGTTGCCCTTTTCTTTCGCCCCTTTTGTTTGCTGGCCTTTTTTTCTCCCTATCGATGAATGCCGAAGAATACATCGCCATCTACGACGAAGCGGATGTCCCGGCTTACGATCTGCCCGATCCGCTCGTGTTCGAGAATGGGGAGAAAGTTTCCTCTGCGGCTGATTGGGAAAAGCGGCGTGCTGAGATCATGGCGCTCTTTGAGAAGCATGTTTACGGAAAAACAGTTCTCGGTCGACCGGAGGGAATGCGTTTCGAAACGACGAAAGGGCCGATCCCGTTTCTTGGGGGCAAAGCGACACTTTCGGAAATTCGAATTCACTTCACTTCCAGAGAAGGCCCCTTTCTCGACTTGCTTCTGATCAAGCCAAAGGAGATTCCGGCTGACGGGGTTCCCACTTTTGTGGCACTCAATTTTCGAGGCAATCATACGATCGATCCTTCCCCCGAAATCACCTTGAATCAGAACTGGGTGACGGATAGCAGCAAAGACAGAAAGCTTGGCGTTGTGGAGAAAAACCGTGCAACGGAGAAAGCGCGAGGCTTTCGAGGAACGCGTTGGCCGGTCGAAAAAATCATCGATGGTGGAGCCGCGTTAGCGACGTTTTACTACGGAGACGCTGACCCGGATTTCCACGATGAATTCGAGAATGGGATTCACCAACTCACTGGAGTTCCCGCTGCCGACGAGTGGGGCTCGATCGGATCTTGGGCATGGGCGACGAGTCGGGTTCGAGATTTCCTGGAGACTGATGAGAACGTGGATCAAAATCGTGTCGCGGTATTTGGGCATTCCCGTCTCGGAAAAACCGCTCTTTGGGCGGGTGCACAGGATGAGCGTTTCGCTCTCGTGATTTCCAACAACTCAGGTTGCGGAGGTGCGGCCCTGAGCCGTCGGCGATTTGGTGAGCGAGTTTCTCGCATCAATAACAGCTTTCCCCATTGGTTCTGTAAGAACTTCCGAAACTACAATGAAAAGGAATCCGAACTACCGGTTGATCAGCATATGCTCATTGCCTTGAGCGCTCCCCGAATGGTTTACGTTGCCAGTGCAGAAGGTGATCGCTGGGCAGATCCGAAGGGAGAGTTTCTCTCCGTCATGCACGCCAGCCCGGTATTCGAACTGCTTGGAAAAACAGGAATCAGTTCGGAAAAACAACCCGCCAATCACGAGCCTGTCGGCGGAACGGTGAGGTATCATGTCCGAGAAGGAGCGCACGATGTGACAGGCTACGACTGGGAGCAGTATCTAAAAGCGATTCACGATGTTGCCGGTGAGTGAGGGCGGAGCGTAATTTTTCAGAATGCGCAATCCGGCCTCGCAGAGGCAAGGTGCAGGTTCTGCGGCTGTAGCTGGAGTCTTTGACCTCGGAGAGCGCCTGCTTCCATCGAACCTTCTCACTTCCAAAATTCTTTTGGTCGCATAAACGGACGGGATTTCTCTTGCAGTGGAACCCTGCTTCGGTAAATCCTGAGGTGTGAAGCATTTCAGCGGATTTATTATTTTTGTCGTCGGTTTTCTCGTGTCTGGAGTCATCATGCACCAGACGCTTTACGGAAAGGCCGGAATTTTTGTCTGGTCTGTGAACGATGATGCTGCCTCCGGCGAGTTATTCCTCGAGCGAACGACTCTGGAAGCTGCATTCGGAGACGCGCAGTTACCGGAAAAAGACTTGCCGGCTGAGCTGCTCGAAAAGAAGGATAAGAAAGAGGAGAAAGGCGGCCACGCTGCCGGTAAGGAGGAAGTAGATCTGGATAAAGTGAAAAAGAAGTCGGCGGAGATTTCGCTATTCAACGGGAAGGATCTCGGCAAGTGGAAGAAAACCCAGTTTGGTGGAGAAGGTGATGTCTTTGTGACCGAAGACGGCGAGATGGAATTCGGCTTTGGGGCAATCATGACGGGAGTCAATTGGGCAGGTGAAGCTCCTGCGACGTCGAATTACGAACTCACGCTCGATGCCATGAAGCTGGATGGGACCGATTTTTTCTGTGCGCTCACCTTTCCGGTCGATGAAAGTCACGCGACCTTTGTGATTGGCGGTTGGGGAGGCGGAATTGTGGGGATTTCATCCGTCGATGATCTTGATGCTTCCGAGAATGAGACAATGAACATTTCCGGCTTCGAGGAGGGGCACTGGTACAAAGTGAGGGTCCGCGTCACCGATAAGAAGATCGAAGCATGGATTGATGATGAAATGATGGTTGATCTGGTGAGGAAAGATCGAAAGATCAGCCTGCGACCGGGTGATATTGAGCTTTGCAAACCGATTGGGATTGCTAGCTTTATTACTCGAGCTAAATACCGCAACATCGCCTGGAAGAACCTCGACAAATCCAAGTGATAGAATTTCCACCGCAAGTCGCCAAGTGCATGGAAATTATAAAATTGTCAAAAATTAAAATTATGGACGCCTTAATTATCAACTTTTTGAACGAATCGCTTGACCTGATGTCCACATGCTGTTCGGATATTTAAAAATTAAGACAAATTCTCAAACGTTTACCGAAATTTTTACCACCAATTAACTCCCGTCTCTCACAACTATGAACCTCCGCGATCAGCTAAAAGAAATCCTCCCTGACATTTTGCCAAGAAATCCCGCCCAGGCAATCAAGGGGACTGAGCTGATTGAAATGGTGAAGCATCGTCTCAAGCAGGATTATTCTGATGCAACTTTGCGGTATCACTTTTCCATAATGTCCTGTGACCCGTCTTCGCCCATTGCGAAAGTCGAACAAGGACAAGGCTACTACCTCCGCACTTCAACCATCCACACGGTTAACAGTGCCCGTAATCTTTTTCACACAGGTTCCGATGAAAATGGCGTGGGAATGAGTTCGGCTGACATGGATGTTTCGCTTGCTCGCGCTGCGAAATTTCGTGCCGTCGTTCAGCGTTACCTGGAGTCTGTGCAGCAGTTTCCCTTCTCCTTCGAGCGTTCCTTTACGATCGATGCTGAAGGCAATCGCTGGCGAGTGCCCGACCTTGCTGTGGTTGATTGGCTTGCCGGAGAGGAATCTGAGGACAGCGTTTCACTGAACAAAGAGAAGTTGGAAGTTCAACGACGTCTCGGTCAGTCACCGATGCGGGTATCCAGTGTGAAGCTTCGTCTCGAATTGAACCACTTCTCTCTTTACGAGGATCTCTACCAGTGCCTCGCTACATCCGAGTGGGCGAATGCGGCGGAACTGCTGATCGCCGCTCCGATTGAAGATCGTCGCATGATCGAGGAGGTCCGTCGATTTGCTTCCCGCTATGGCATCGGAGTGATTAGTTTTGGTCTCGACGCCGACGTTCTTGATGATATGCCGGAACCTGCGGCGATTGAAAATCTTCAATCACGTGAGTTTGAGTCGATCCAGAGTCTCCTGCAGATTCGCCGATATGCAGCGCCGGACACTGATCAGTCCTATGATTGGGCGCACGTCCTCGATGCTGCTGCAGAGAATCCCGATTTTGACCGCTTCGAGAAATGGATCTCCCGCTGCCTGCTCGACGAGAAAGCAATGACCTCTCGCGAGTACGACGATCTGGAGCGTAAGGCTGCTCCAGTTGAGGAGTACGTGGCGTAAGTAGATTTCCCTGTTCAAGCCTTTGCGATACCCTGTTAGGGTGTGCTGCTGGGGTACCCTGTTGGACCTAGCAAACAATCCTGTCAGGTCGAAGACCAGAGAGGGTTGAATTGTTTCAGAAGACAGTCTACAACCCAGCCATTTTTGTTGCCAGGGCCAGGGTCTCGGGGCCGATTCCTCCGAGCATGCGCGCGAGTTCACGGGTTCGCTTTTTGCCCGTAACAGCTTCGAGGCTGGAGTTGGTCTGGTCGTTCTCGACTTCTTTGGTGACGAGGAAGTGACGATGAGCCACGGATGCGACCTGCGGCATGTGGGTGATGGCGACGACCTGGTGACGCTCTCCGAGAAAGGCCATTTTCTTGCCGACCGCACCAGCGATTTCTCCGCCGACGTTGGCGTCGATTTCGTCGAAGACCATGAGGGGGATTGAGTCTTGATCGGCCAGAGCACTTTTCACGGCTAGCATGACGCGGGACATCTCTCCACTGGAGGCAATGATGCGGAGCGGTTTGAGGGGTTCGCCGGGATTCGGGCCGAAGACAAATTCCAATCTCTCAAATCCTTGAGGTCCGGGTTCATCTTGATCTGCAAATTCAATTTCAAAGATGGATTGATTGAATCCCAGATCGTCGAGGTGACTGGCGATGTCAGCAGCGAGATTTGGCGCAGCGGCGCGACGTTTCTTCGAAAGTTTCTTCGCTGCCTTTTTCAGAGACGACTGCGTTTTTTCAACCGCTTCGCGAAGACGTTCGAGTTCATCTTCCCGTCCGTCGACAGTGCCGAGGCGATTTCGGGCTTTGGCCTCGTAGTCTAGAACTTCTTCTATGGTCTGTCCGTATTTTCGCTTGAGGGTTTCGATTTCGTCGATGCGGCGTTCCATCCGGGCAAATTCTGCGGGATCGATTTCGAGATCGTCACGGTAGTCGCGAAGCACATTTTCCAGTTCTTCGATTTCGACTCGGGCCGATTCGAATCCGGAGACTCGTTCAATGACGGAGGGATCAAATTTCTCCAGTTCGAGAATGCAGCGCTTCGCATTTGTCAGGTTCGCGACTGCGGCGCTGATGAGATCGACGCCTTGGTTTGCATTTTCGACAAGTCGGCTGCTGTGGAGAGACTGCCGGTAGCGCTGCTCCAGATCGGTAATTTCTTCTCGATCGAGTGCGGCAGTCGATATTTCTTCGACCTGAAAGCGGAGAAGATCGATTTCCTGATCGCTGACTTGCCTGGTGTTTTCGAAATTTTCCAGTGCGTTTGCTGCGTCGCGCCATTGTTTCCATGCTGATCGATAGGAGTCGCGCTCTTTACCTGCCTTGGCGTAGGCGTCGAGCATGGACATCTGACGGTCTGGGGATAGCAGAGATTGATGCTCGTGCGGTCCATGCAGATCAACGAGGAGGCTCCCGATTGATTTCAGCACCGACAGAGTGCAGGGCGAGCAGTTGATAAATTGCTTGTTCCCGCTGCCGAAGATGCGTTTCACGACAAGGGTATTTCCTTCGCAGGCATCGAGGCCACACTCTTCAAGCAATGTGTTGACCTGTTCGAGATTGTGGGAGAGTTCGAAGATGGCTTCGACGCTGCAACTGCTCTCGCCTGTGCGGACGAGATCGTGGTTGGCGCGTTCTCCGAGAATAAGTTTTAGCGCGCCTACGATCATGGATTTTCCGGCCCCGGTTGTTCCGGTGACACCGACGAGCCCCGGGCCGAGTTCCCAAGTGAGATCGTCGACGAGTGCGAGATTTTTGATTTTTAAAACCGAGAGCATTGGTGGACGTATTGAGTTAGATTTCTCCACAGTATTATTTTAACTGTTCAAAAAGTCAATGTTCAAGAATGCAGAAATTACATTTTTAGGAACAGGCACGTCGATTGGTGTGCCGGTGATCGGTTGCAATTGCGAGGTATGCAACTCTGACGACCCGAAAAACAAACGCCTGCGTTCTTCCATCTATGTGCGCACGGAAGAGACGGAGCTGGTAGTGGATACAGGGCCTGACTTTCGGCAGCAGATGCTTCGGGAGGAGGTCCGCAATCTCGACGCGGCGTTATTTACTCACGCGCACAGCGATCATGTGATGGGCTTTGATGATCTGCGACGGTTCACGGTGTGGGATGACGATGAACTGGAGATTTTTGCGACAGAGGAGTGCATGGAGCGTCTCAAAGGTGCATTTCCTTACATTTTCGACGGTATGAATCGTTACCGTGGCTATTTAAAAATCGCACCTTGCTTGATCGATGGACCGTTTTCGGTAGCTGATCTCGAAGTGACCCCGTTACCGGTTTCGCATGGAAAAGTGGAAACGATTGGCTTTCTTTTTTCCCGAAACGATGAGCGTCTGTTCGCTTACATCCCGGATGCGAAGGAATTGTCGGAAGAAACGCAGGAGTTGGTGCGTGGAATTGATCTGCTGATTCTCGACGGGCTTCAGCCGGAATTGCATTGGACTCACCTATCGATTGGCGAGTCGGTTGAGATTGCTAGGGATTTGAGGGTCAAAGAAACCTGGCTCACGCATTTTTCCTGTCGGGCCAATTACGCTGCGCTGGAACCGGGTTTGCCGGAAGGCGTGCGTTTGGCCTGGGACGGCTTGCGTTTGGAGGTATGATTATGCTGGGGCGGTTTCCCGTTTACCCACCCATTGCTCCATCATTCGAAGTAGAGTCGCGAGCAGGCAGGGCAGAAAGGTCAGGGTCACCAGTGCTGAAAAAGCAAGGCCGAAGAGAACGATTGCGCCGAGGCCTCGGTAGAGCTCGGTCCCCGCGCCGGGAAGAAAAACTAGCGGGGCGAGACCCATCAGGGTAGTCGCGGTAGTCATGAGGACGGGGCGGATACGAACAGCGAGGGCATCTTTTACTGAGGCAATGGCGCCGAGCCCTTCTTCCCGAAAGTTCCGCATGGTGCGGTCGACGATGAGGATGGGATTATTCACCGCGGTCCCTAACAGAATTAGAAATCCCAGCATCGTAATCATGTCGAAGGGCTGCTGGATCGGATCGAGACCGAAATGCGGAAGGAGACTGCCGAAATAGTTGAGCAACCAGAGCCCGACAATTCCTCCGCCGATTCCGAGCGGCACGGTAACGAGGATGAGAAAGGGATAGCCCCAATGACGATAGATGATGACGAGCTGAAGGTAGCAGAGTGCGACCGCGATCCACATATTCTGGCCGAGCGATTTCCGGGTCGCGTCGAGTTGGTCGCTCGCCCCTGTCAGATCGAGGGTGACGCCCTCTGGAAGTGAATCGTCGGTTTGCATTGGGCGCATGATTTCATCGCGCACTTGCTGCACCGCAGATTCAAGCGCGATGGAGCGAGGGGGAATGATGTATAGGGTCACGGTCCGGCGACCATCGACCCGGCGAATGTCGGCGGTATCCACTGTCTCGGTAATTTCTGCCAGGGATCCGAGCGGAACGACAGTACCCTGCGGAGTATAGATAGGGAGAGTCTCAATATTATTGAGTGACTGCTTGTTGCCTGCCTCGCTGAAGAGAAAAATGTCGATCTTGTCGTCTCCAGTGTAGAATTCGTCGACGAAGGCGCCGTCACTGAGCGCGGCTGCGCCGAAGCCAAAGTCGCGTGCCTCGAAACCTAGTTCCTCAAGCCGCTCCCACTTTGGACGGATTTCGAGAAGCGGTTGGCCGAGAACGAGAGAGCCCGGGTCGGAATCAATCTGTGCTCCATCGATGAGTTCCTCCGCATTCGTGTAGATCTTCCCAGCGGTGGCATAAATCTCCGCTAAATCCGGTCCACTGATGTCGAGGGCGACAGCACGGGTTCCGCCGTCGTTGCTGGAAATAATCGAACCTCGTGATGAGAAGGCGCGCATCCCGGGGTAGGACCGGTAGATCGCGTTGATCTTCTCCATATACTCGTCGATGTGATCGAAATTTTTCGTCACTGCAATGGTGAAGACCTTGCCGGGTCGGACAATGATATCGACTCGATTGAGGGCCGGGATTTCGGTTTCTCCACGATCAAAGGCTTCGGGCTCCTCGTCGAGCGCGGGGAGAAGCTGGGCTTCGATTTCTTTCGCGATGCGGTCCATCTCGTTCAGCGTGTAACCGGGTGGTGCGGTCATGGCAGAGAAGGCTTTTGCTTCTTCTCCTTCAGGTAAATATTCAGCAGGAGGGACGAGCCAGATGAAAACGGAGCTGATAGCGGCAATGGCCAGAACAAGAAAAAGCGGGCGTCCCAGTGGCGCGTCGACCAGTCGATTGATTGCTCGGAGAAGAAGAGGCGATTTGCCATCTCCCTTCGTAGAAAGGCGGGTCTTCTTGCCTTTTCCCTCCCGCAAATTCGCTGAGGCGACTGGAACCACTGCGAAAGCAACCAACATCGAGACGATGATGGAGGCAGAGATCGCGATGCCGATGTCGGAGAAAAGTTGGCCTGCTTCTTCCTGAATGAAGAGGATGGGAAGAAAAACAAGGATCGTCGTCATCGTACCCGAAAGCACGGCCGACCAGACGTTGCGGACTCCATCGCGGGCGGCGTCGAAACGATTTTTTCCGGCTTGCCGTTCCTGCGCGATGCTTTCGAGAACGACGATGGTGTTGTCTATCGTCATTCCGATTGCAAACGCGATGCCAGCAAGCGAGATGACATTGATGGTGCGCCCGAGAAGGAGAAGCCCGATGAAACCGGCGACAATGCAGATCGGCATCCCGAGCATCCCGATCAGAGTGGCAGATCCAGAGCGGAGAAAGAGAAACATCACAATCGCCGCGAGTGTTGCGCCGAGGAGGATATTCTGAACGACATTGGCGACAGAATCTTCGACGTAGCTGACATCTTCACTGCTGAGCGACATTTCGAGGCCGGCCGGAGCGAGGATGTCCTCGTTCAATTGCTCGACAAGTGGGAGCACTTTATCGCGGATCTCAATGACGTTCGATCCTGTCTGCCTGACGACACTGACCCAGATATTGGGGGCGCCGTTGGAGTAGTTTTTCCGACTCAGCTCGGCATGATCGAGCTTCACCGTTGCGAGATCACGAAGTCTCACGACCGCGTCGCCACGTCGCACGATGATGAGTTCCCGCAGGTCATCCAAATCTTCGAAGCGGCCTATCGTGCGGATGAGATATCGCCTTTTTCCACTGTCGAGGTCTCCCGCAGAAAAGTCAGTGTTGCGTTGGCGGATTGCGTCGCGCACCTCAGCGAGAGAAAGGTCACGTTCGGCGAGTCGTGCGGGATCTACCTCGATTCGAATCTGACGCGGTGCTCCTCCGCTGAGCCGGACTCGGGAGACTCCTTCGACTCGCTCCATCGGGGGACGGATCTCGTCGTCGATGAAGTCCCTCATCATCTCGAGATCGATGTTTTTCGGATTGCCCTTGAGAGGAATTGTCCGGAAGTAGAGGAACGGGGCGTAGGAAAACGAATCCGTTCGGATGACAGGTTCATCGACGTTTTCCGGATAGGATGGAACCTGACTGAGCGCGTTGTTGACGGCGATGAGCGCAGCCTGGGTATTAGTTCCGTAGGGGAATTCGAGTTCGACCTCCGCTCGTCCGGTAGTCGCGACCGATGTCATTCGCTGGAGGTTTGGCAGGGTGCGGAGAAAGATTTCCTGCTCGATCAGAATTTCTTTTTCCACGTCCTGGGGTGTCGCATTGGGCCAGGCGGTATCGACCGAAATGACCCGCGTCTCGAGGTCCGGGATCATTTGCACGGGAACTCGCAGCGCAGCGATAATTCCCAGAAGCAGGGTCATCACGACGACAACCGCAACTAGGGTGCCTCGGCGCAAAAGGGATTCGATCATCGTGAATCAGAGAGATGCTGTTGATGACTTTGGCTTTTGCTTTCGCGCTTCAACCGTTTCTCCGTCGGTAAGTCCTTCGTTTCCGCGGACTACGACTTGTTCTCCGCCCTTCAGACCATCTTGAATCTCCACCGTCTCTCCGAGTCCACTAGCAACGGTGACGGAGATTGATTGTGCGATCGTTTGGCCACCTTCCTTCGTGACCACCCAAACCTTCGCACTGCCGTCGGGATAGCGCATAACCGCGTCGCGAGGGATTGAGATGCTGGCGGACTTGGCGGGGCGGACTTGAAGAATCGCAGTGCCCGACATGCCGGGAGAAGCGCGTTGTTCAGGATCATCAAAAGTGAGCCGCGTGAGAAAGGTTCGGGAAACGGGGTCTTTCACTGGAACGACGACATCAATCTTCGCTCTTAGCTTTTCACTGGGGAAAGCATCAAGCTGAACATCAGCACTTTCGACGGCTTGAACGGCGGCCAGAGATTCCTGGGCGACCTGCAGATCGAACCAGAGCGAGTCCGTCTCGATAAGCTCAAGGACAGGTGTCCCTGTCTCGACCCACTCACCCGCTTCGGTCATTTTTCGTGCGATTGTCCCGGAGAAAGGGGCTACGAGACGATGGCGATCGATCCGTTCCAGTTGCTGCTTCTCGCGAACCTCGAGGGCTTTTATTTCGGTGGCGTTGATTCGGGCCGCCGTTTCCCGTGATGCCGCTTCTGATTTTGCGAAAGCGCCGCTGCTGGTGAGTTTTCGGACTTCCTCGCGTTCGCGCTCAGCATCTTCAAGCTGGACCTTCGCTGTTTCGATGTCCGCGCGTATCAAGTCCAGCTCGATTTCGGCAAGCCGAGTGTCGAGAGTGAGAAGAGCTTCGCCCTTTTCCACGCGGCTGCCGGCATCGACGAGAACCTTTTCGACGAGACCCTCGGAACGGCTGGAGAGCTTAGCGTTGCGCTTGGAAACGACAGTTCCCGTCATTTGCCACTCGGAGACCACAGAATCCGATCGGACGGCGGTAACCGTTTCGACGACTACGGCAGAGTCGTCAGCGAACGACAAGGGAAGACACAGAGCAACTGAGGAAAAAAACAGGGAATGAAGAAATGTTCTCAAGGCACAGAAGAAACCCCACGGCTGCGGACAATTCAAGCACCAGCGCTAGGGTGTATGCGTATACCGAATCTAAACGAGGTTGAATCGGACCTAGGATACCGCTTTACTCCTAATTATGGAACTCAATCCCGGAGGCCGCCCTGGCGGCGAAGTGAAATTTCTCATCGGTGCTGTGCTGACGGTCGCTGGCGTTTGGCTGTTTTTTGATTCGGTCAGATTTACCTCCGGTCACATGGGATTAATTTCCGGAGCGATTTCGCGCGGACGTGGTGGCGGTGGAGGCGGGGGTTTAATGGAAACTACTTCCATGGGGATTGTGCTCGTTCCGCTTTTCATTGGAGTCATTGCGCTCTTTTTCGATGTGAGAAAGATGTGGGGCTGGGCGCTTGTCGGCCTTGGGCTGATTATTCTCGGCGTTGAAGTGGTGAGTCGTTTCCGCCCGATTATGGCGATCAAAGGCACGCATCTCATCATGCTCATCGTGCTGATGGCAGGCGGTTTGGGCTTGATGTTCCGTGGATATGTCGAAGACAGACGGCTGAAATCGAGCGGCGACCAGCACAGGAGTGGCGAATCGTAGCGGATTCCCATGACGTCTTATTTCACGATTTTTTCGGCGACCGTTCCGGTATTCACCATTATCGGAATTGGTTTCGCCTTTCAGCGGCGCGGTTGGCTCGGTGAAGAGGTTGAGGTCGGAGTCATGAAGCTCGGGCTGAATCTTCTTTTTCCCTGCTTTATCCTTTCCCTCATTCCGGGTAATCCGGCGCTGAAAACGATGTCCTCAGCACTATGGGCAATTGGGTTGGGATTCGCGCTGGTGGCGACGGCGATGGGAATTGCCTGGCTTGTAGCGACGATAGGAGGAGTCCGACGAGGAGAGGGGCGACGTACCTTCTCAATCAGCGCCGGAATTCAAAACTACGGATTTGTTGCGCTGCCGATCCTGTTGGAATTATTCCCGGATAACTCGGGCCCGGCGGGTCTGGTTTTTGTTCACGGCATCGGCGTGGAAACGGCGATGTGGACTGTGGGAATGGCGGTAATGGCGGGAAAATCGGGATTTCGCTCGATGATTAATGGTCCGTTCATTGCGGTGATGGCGGCCTTGTTTTTGAACTACACCGGATTGTATCAGTTTATTCCGAAAATTCTCGCGACGGTTATGGAGATGCTAGGCCGCTGCGCAATTCCGATGGCGATTTTCATGATCGGAGCAACAATCGGTCGGTATTTCAAAACGGGAATTTTCCACGACGCATTCCGGGTGGCGTCCTTGGCGATCGTGGTTCGACTTGTTCTTGCGGCGGGATTGATTCTCTTCGCGGCCAACGTCCTCCCGATCCCGGATGACTTGAAACGACTCCTCGTCGTTCAGGCAGGGATGCCGGCGGCCGTGTTTCCCATCGTGCTGGCGCGGCTTTTCGGCGGACAGCCACAGGTCGCGATTCAGGTGGTGATCGCGACTTCCATCGTCGGAATTTTCACCGCTCCGCTGGTGATTGCCTGGGGCTTGAGCTGGGTGGGAGTATGAAAATTTGCCTTCGACATAGCCCTTGACTTTTCGCTGGAAAAAAGTTTCTTACGACCCGCCGCAAATGCGGCCGCGTGTCTTTCGAGATGCGAAACCGGCATGGCACGATAGCTCAGGGGTAGAGCAGAGGACTCATAAGCCTAAGGTCGGGAGTTCAAATCTCCCTCGTGCTACCGGTCGGTTCTTTCCGACCCAGCAGAGTATGGTGAGAAATCGAACAGGGTTGGGCCAGCGATTGAACCCTGCAAGATCGAGCAAGGGTTGGACAAATGCGCTGATTCCGTTTTACTGAAGGTTTTTGATCCATGGCTACGTACCGTTTTTATATCCCCGCTGCTGACTGGAATCCCGAGTCCCTCGCGCTTTCGGAAGAGGAAGCTCACCACTGTCACGATGTGATGCGGTGTCGTGAGGGCGATCGAATCGTGGTTTTTGATGGCGAGGGAAATGAGTCGGAGTCGGAGATTACTTCGAGTTCGAAGAAGCGGGTCGAACTGAAGCCCCTGCTGATCAGCAAAACAGAACGTCCCCCCGCGCAACTGACCCTGGGACAGGCGATTCCGAAGGGGAAAAACATGGACCTGATCATACAGAAGGCTACGGAACTCGGAGCGTCTCGGGTCATCCCTCTGCTATCAGAGCGGACGGTGGTGCAGATCGACAAGGATGATCTGGAGAAGAAGCGATTGAAGTGGCAGCGCGTCGCGATCGAGGCCTGCAAGCAGTGCGGGCAGAACTGGCTTCCCGTTGTCGATACCCCGGCGACGGTGGATGATTTTGTGAAACGAACCTCTGACGAATTTCGTATCGTCGCGGCGATCAGCCCCGAATCGCGCTCGCTAAAAGACATTCTCGCCGATTGGGATTCGGAAAAGAATACGCGACCTGACGCGGCGACTCTGATGGTGGGGCCGGAGGGCGATTTTACTCCGGCGGAAGTTTCGACTGCCCTGGGAGGCGGTTTTTCTCCGTTATCGCTGGGGCCGATCATTTTGCGGAGCGAAACCGCCGCGATTTACGCACTCAGCGTGACCGGCTACGAATTGATGGGCTGAAAGATTGTTGCCTGATCTTTCGTATCAGGCGGCATGGCAAATCTTCCCCTGCGTCTCCGATCTCGAGCGATGATTTTCTGGATACCGCTCGCGATCGTTTTGTTGGTTGGATTTATCCTGACCTGGATTGGCTCGACTCGATTTATCGTGCCGAAGCGTCGTCCGCTGGAAGATCGACATCACGAACTGCTTGCCAACCCGGCCGAGTTCGGGCTCGATCTTGAACCCATTTCCGTGAAGCTGCGTGACGGCGTCGTGCTTGATGCGATTGTGGCAACGCGAGCGGAAGAAATGGGGGCGGCCGAGAAAACGCGGGCAATGGAGGCGCGGCTCGTTGATGCTGGCATTTTGCCTCCTGCAGGGCGTCGAGGAACCATTTTCCTGCTGCACGGTCGCGGTGGGCGAAAGGAGAATCTGCTCTGGGTCGCGAAGCGATTCGTAGCCGCTGACTTCCGCTGCGTCGTCTATGATGCGAGAGCACATGGTGCTAGTGGTGGGCAGTATTGCTCGTTTGGTTTGCGGGAGAAACAGGATTTTCCCGAGGTGATTTCCGCAGTCGAGAAGCGGCTGAGAGATGCGGGGGAATCACTCGGTCCCATTGGAGCGTTTGGCAATTCGTTGGGAGCATCGGTGATTCTGCAGACACTTCCCGATTTGCCGCAGGTCAGGGCAGTTGTAACGGTGGCACCGTTTGCATCTCTCGAAGAAATTGTGACACGTTCGGCCAATCGTGGGCTGCATCCGGCACTTCCCGATTTTTTGATTCACGGCTCGATGCGTCTGGGTGGATGGCGGGCTGGATTCGATCCTCTCGCGATACGCCCAGAGGATGATGTGCCGCGCTCAGATGTACCGATCTACTTGATGCACGGATTGCTCGATGAAGTCATTCCGGCTGAGCATTCCCTTCGGATTCTACGCGCAGCGAAAGGGCGCGAGATCGTCTGGAGAGAGATTCCCGACGCCTACCACTCCAACGTATTGGCTGAGGGAGGCGACGATCATTATCAGGAGATGGTCGAGTTTTTCGTCCGTCACCTCGAAGCACCGCAAACGATATCGCCGCCGAGTTCCCTCACTATTGAGGGCTCGGAATGACGTGGAGCAATCGCAGGTTGATCTGTTGCTCGACAGGAACCTGCATTGGTGCCTGACCGGGTTGCGTCGGTACCTCCATGAGCATGCTGATGGATTGCTCGCTGAGGCGGACGGTTTTTTCCGTCGGTTCAAAGAGGATCCGACCACTCAAACTAGTACCCTGAAAATCCATGCGGTCATTTGCGAGTGGATTGGCTTTTGCAGATGGGAAGGCAACGTCTCCGTTCAGCCTTCCGCTTAGATCGATCTGAATGCAGTTGAAGCCTTCGTATTCGACAGCTCCGGCGTGGATGTAGGTGACTTCGAAGCCGAGCGTGCCAACATCGCCCACGTCGCGGCTGCCTTTGATGATCCATTCATCTCCGGGAGCGACTTCGTCCTCGGGCAATCCTTGTGGGATCTGGGCGACGATTTTCTGCAATTCCCGCGGTCCAAATTGGGGCAATTCAGGGAGTGGGGTCGCGACTCCGGCACGTCCGCCTTCGATGGCATTGGTGACGCGATAGTCTTTGTTCAAGGTGAGGTCGACCCAGCGATTAAGTGAACCGAGAAAGTGTTTTCCGATCGGAGTTTCCCTGTCTTCCGGTTTCAGGGAGTCGAAGGTAAGTTGTTTTTCGCCGGAGCGAACCTCAACAGCAAGGCGTTCCGTTCTCGCCTTTATCTGCGCGCCGCTTTTCCCATCGGCTCGGGCGGAGGAATCGAATCGGGCTTGGTGCTCGAGCACCATCTCGCGAATGCCACGTCCTGGGAGTTGCATGCGGATATTCGTTTTGTTTATGAAACGGTAAGTTTTTCCGGGTTGGAAAATCGCTTTCAGCTTTTCTGGTTTCACCGCAGCGGCACGGATCGACGGTGCATCGGGCACTGGAGTATCAGGAACCTGAGTTTGTGCAACCAGATAACCAGGAAAGAGAGCAGAGAGGAAGAGTAAGGGGAGAATTCTCACAAGATAAGTGAATCACATTTCGTGGGTGGTATCAATGGTAGCATCGAAGGTGCGTTTTTTCGGAGTTGAACAAACAGGCCGTGATGGCGAGAGTGGGCCTGCAGAATGAAATACCTGATAATCCTGAAACGATTCGAAATCTGGCTGCTGCTCGCGGTGGTCGGATTCGTGTTCTATTCGGCATTCCGGCCGGAGACGAATTCAGAGGAGGAAGGGGTGCCTGTTGAAGAAAAGATAGCTGTCATTGAAGGGTCCCTGAAAAAAGAGACGCCTGAGGAGGAGTCCGAGAACGAGATGCCTGAGGCCGAGCAGGTGGCTCCAAATTTTCGGATCGAGTCAGTTCGGGTAGATGCTGGCTCGGATGCAGGTCGGATCATAGAGGTAACATTGCTTGCGCGATCCGATAGCGGAGTGGGAGTGGTTCTCGATGAAACTTCGCTGCGCGCGGAAACAGAGACGGGAGCCGTCGTCCCCCATTTTTTTTCCCCGTTTAAATCGAATCAAGTGGTCGATCCGGAGGAGCCTTCGCTGGTTACGGTTCGATTCTGGCTGGAGCAGCCAGCGGAAAAGATTCACCTCTTTTTCGAAGGGGAACAGGCAGAGGCCGATCTGGCTGCGAAGGAGATTGGTTCGTGAGGCGGTATGAACGGCGAATTCCTCCTCATCAACGACAACAATACCCGAACGAAATTTGCCCTCGTTTCGAAGGGGAAACTTGTCGCGCATGAAGCTCTCTTTTCTGCCGATGTTTCTGTGGAGCAAATCGGGGAATTACTTTCAGCCTGGACCTGGGAGCGAGCGGTCTTAGCCTCAGTCGTGCCGCGGCATTGCGATGCGATTCGGGATGCATGTTCGGGGAAGGAAATGATCGAAGTGTCCCATCAGGTATCGCTCGGTGTGGAAGTGGATTTTCCCGATCCCTCGACCGTTGGTGCAGACCGTCTTGCAAATGCTGCGGCAGTTGCAGATTTGTATCCGGGCGAGTCGGTCGTAGTGGTAGATTTTGGAACTGCGGTGACTTTTGACATTATTGATGATCGACCTGCCTACATCGGCGGGGTGATTGCTCCTGGCCTCGGTGCAATGCGGCATTACCTGCATGAGCGGACCGCCCTTCTTCCTGAGATCGAACTGAAGCGTCCGAACGGTGCGATCGGAAAAACAACGGAACATGCGATGCAGTCGGGGGCGTTTCACGGGTATCGTGGGTTGGTTCGCGAAATTCTGGCCCGAATATCGGAAGAGATGGGAAACGGTGATTGCAAAGTGGTCGCGACGGGGGGATATGCATCATTGATCGCTGAGAATTTTTCTGAGATAGAAACAATCGATCCTCAACTGACGATGAAGGGTTTGATCCGGATCGCAGGATTGAATTTTTCCCATGAGTAATCCGCAGGTAATTGGTGTCGATTTTGGAGGAACTTCCGTGAAGCTCGCTGTAGTCGAGGGAAAAAATCTGCTATCTGAGGTATCTCGAATTCCGACGCAGGAGTTTCGTGGACCCGATGCGCTGATTGAGGCAATCGTTGCGGAGGTGCAAGGCATTCGCGAAACGCACCCTGATGTGAAAGCAATCGGTATTGGGGTGCCGGGGGCAGTCGATTTTCCAACTGGAATGACCTACAACCTGACGAATGTAGATGGCTGGACGAACATTCCCTTGTGTGACCGCATTCGCGAAAAAACAGGGTTGCCTACGGTTCTGGATAACGATGCCAATTGCATGGCCTTCGCGGAGTGGAAATACGGTGCAGGCAAAGGCTATCATAATGTCGTCTGCGTGACGCTGGGAACAGGTGTCGGCGGCGGGCTTATTCTCAACGATCAAATCTATCGCGGCACTGCCTTCGCCGCCGGTGAGATCGGCCAGATGAGCATTGATTTTAGCGGGGTTCAGGGACCTTACGGGAATTCGGGTGCACTGGAGCGTTACATCGGCAATCGACAGATCGAAGAAATGGCCGCGAAAATGTATCAAGCGAAAGGGGTGCCTGTTCCAGAAGATCATTCTCCAGAAGCGCTAGCGGATCTGGCTCGTGGAGTAGATGAGGTCGCGAAGGAAGCATGGGAGCGAGTGGCGACCTATCTAGCGTCCTGCCTGATGAGCACCGTCTACCTGCTCAATCCCGATGCGATTGTTATCGGTGGAGGAGTGGCCCATGCCGGCGAAGTGCTTTTCGATCCTTTGATGGCACGCTTGAAAGAATCACTGACGGTAGAGTGCTATGATCACCTGGCTATTGTTCCAGCGAGTTTCGGAAACACCGCCGGTATTCTCGGCTGCTCAGCGATGGCTTCTGATTTATTGAAGGACTCTCCAGGAAGCTAGCTGCTGGGTGATGGCCTCAAAGCTGAGCTTTTTTCGAGCTCTTTTTTGTGACTTGGCGATGGCACGTTCCAGTGCATCGTCGTCCTGGAGAAGGTGGGCCATCTTCTCGAACATTTCTTCGAGGCGAATTGATCCATCATCGCTGTATTCGGTAAAGGCGATCTTCTCGATCGATGAGCTTCCGCCTACGCAGATGTTTCGCGCCAGCAAACAGTCACCCGCGACCTGTCCAGGAACGGTGCTCCTATCCATCTGGTAGAGGAGCCGGTGGCTGCTGAGAAGTGACATGTAGTCAAGATACGGTAGTGGATTCTTGATGATCCGAAGGCAGCCGGCCGGAAAGGAAGACTCAAGCTCGGCAAGCATGGCGAGGCCGCATTTTTTTTCCGAATTGATCACCGTGACGCGGGGAATGCTGAACTCGTGAGCGAGAGACGCAGCCCGAGTGATTGCCTGAATGTGATTTCGGGATTCCGTCTTGAACTCCCGCGTTCCAATCAGGATTCCGATTCGCGACTCTGTCGGGGTGGAAAAGTCCCAACTCGAGAAGTCGATGGGATAGGGTGTCGGAATGAATTTCAGTTTTTGCCAGAACTCATTCTGCCCAACCGATCCGCATCGGGGCGGCCAAGCCAGCGTGGGTGATAGAATGCCATCCGCGAGGGCTAGTATTTCTCCGTAGGCTCTGATCGTTCTTGCATTTCTTAGCTGTCTCGAAACCTGGTTGTGGCTGCATTCTTTCCACGAGACAATAACTCGCATTCCTGCAGCTTTGAGTTGTTTTACCGCGGCCAGAGTAATCCAGGTGCGTCTCCGGATCAGAACAAGCACCGCGTCAAAGCGGTCCTTTTGCTTCAACAACTCATCGGCGGAGTTGTAAAACGCCCCGTAAGTTGCCGCTGCGTAGGCATGGAAATTGACAGGCGCATGAACGCCGTTTTCGTAAGATTCGGGCCCGTCGTGATAATCCAGAAATGGGTCCCGCCCTTTCGGGTTCAGAACGGCCAGGCAGATCGGCGAATCGTATTTTACGGCCATGGACCAGTGAGAAAAGATGGTGCGCGATACTGGATTTGAACCAGTGACCCCCACCGTGTCAAGGTGATGCTCTACCCCTGAGCTAACCGCGCACATAACCTCCCGCAGGAGCGCGGCGAATCTACGCGAAGGATGAAAAAATGGCAACTGGAATATTTCCCGTCTCGGGCAAGATTGGGGCGATATATGGGTGGCAATCGAACAGATAGAACTTTCCACAGCGAGGTGGCAGATGGAGATGTTTTCGTAGAGACAATCCGACCGGAGAAACCGAACGGAGAAACGGTTCTGATTCTGCATGGCCTTGGCGATCACTTCGGGCGTCATGAATGGGCGGTGAGCTTTCTCACGCAGCAAGGCTATTCGGTGATCGGCTTGGACTGGCCGGGGAATGGCAGGTCTGAGGGAACGCGCGGTGACTTGCCCCCAACTCGTCTCATTGATGGGTTTTTGGAGGAAATTCTTTCGCGGGAAGAGGTTTTCCCCACAGGTATCCTGGCTCATTCAACGGGTGGCTTTTTTCTGATTCATTCCTGGGCAGAAATGGTTCCTTCCTTCCGTGATGTGGAATGGGTCTGGTTGTCATCGCCGCTGCTCCGCCCGGATCATGATCAGAGCGGTTGGAAGATCTGGGTGGCAAAGAAACTGGCAAAACTCATTCCTCAATTCACTCTGAGCACGGGCGTTCATCCGTCCGATTGTTACCACGTCGCTCCGGGTGAGGATCCGGTTTATTTTCGAGAGGGAAGTCACAATCGGATCTCGGTCCGGGCAGGGCTCGATTTGATTCTGGCAGGGGAGAAAATGGATGATCCTCAGTATGCGAGGATTTCGGAAGTGCCTCTTTTGATTACCCAGGGGACTGATGACACAGTTTGCCCACCGCAGTTCGCGGAAGAGTTTTTCCACCGCCTCCCCAATGATAAGGCGACGCTCATGTTGATTGGAGGTGCCCGGCATGAACCGTTTCGGGAATCGAATCGTGCGGGAATGCTTTCGGGGGCGCGGGCATGGCTCAGCCTGCAAAAAAAATGATCGCAATTTTCGCCGTGAGTTGACAAGCTCCCGCGAATTTTTCAAAATACGACTATGCCAAATCAGGAATTTTCTCTCATTGTTAGCATGCCAGATCAGGACCCTAGCCAGCACAAACTCGAGGGTGACAGCGTCAGCGTGGGGCGTGGACCCGATAGCGGAATCCAGATTCTGGTCGCCGAAGTATCCGTGCAGCATGGAGCGTTTGAAGCGACTGAGGAGGGCTGGAAGCTTGTCGATGGTGGCTCCACCAACGGAACAAAAGTGAACGGTGCTCCCGTCGGGGACGGTGTTGAGCTGAGCCCAATGGATCGTATCCTGTTTGGAGATACGATCCCTGCCTATTTCGTGCCAACCGCTGTGTTGGAGGCCACTCCTGTGGAAGAATTGATTGGGTGCATCGACGCAGAGAAGAAAGACGCACCCGCACCTGTCGCGGAAGCTGCGCCAGCCGCTGCTGCGCCGGCCGCCCCGGTCAAGCCAGCTGCTACGGCTCCTTCTTCCGGTAATTCTACGGTGAAGCTCGGTCAGGTCAAACCAGGGGCGCGTGTCCCCGTAGCTGCACAAACAACTCCAGCCAAGCCCGCTCCAGTGGCTCTAGGAGGCGACGCGCCTGGAGCTCCGAAACTTCCGCCGAAGCCAGGCGGTGCTCCTGGCGCTCCGAAACTTCCGCCGAAGCCGGGGGAGTGATCGCGTGAGCCAGGGAGAATGTCTGGGGTTCTGCAGGCACCTCAAGGTAACTTACCTCAGATCAGATTTCTTGCGCGCGAGAGTTATCTGCGCTTGAGCCAGCACGCACTCTTGTAACGGCAAGTTTACAAAGAAGGAGGATTGTTCCAAACAGCTTAATCATTCCAATGTTGAGGGCAATCGACATTGAGGGATAGACGATCTTTCCACCTTCGCAGGAGCAGTAATTAATTTGCCACGGGAGAGGCCAATCATAGGCCTTGGTTGTGCAAAACTGAAAAATGTCGTTTTCCACTCGTGGTGCTAGGAGTTTCTCAAGTTCCGAAGTCAGGGCGACATCCGTTGCTCCAGCCCAAACTGCCGCTCGAGTAGCTGCAATCATGAAAGCTACTGCGCGAACTGTCTCCGACTTCTTTCAGTTTCGAAAAAGCTCAGTGTGTCAGCGCGTAAAACACAATGTTGATGCCGAGGGGATAGGCATACTTTTCCGAGAATTCCCGAAAATACCACGGATCGGTTCCTTCCTCCTCCCACCCATCTCCGAGGTCGGTGTTGAAGCAGATCATCATGCAGATTCGCCCGTCATCATCCATGATGGCGCGGTAATGAGGTGTTTCAGAGCCGGGCTTGTTCCACTCATAGGTGATACCTTGTTCCCTTCCCATCTGGGCCATTCCGACGGCGGGAATCTGAGGTTTGATTTCCACATCGAAAACCATGTGGAAGATCGGATGATCGAGTTCCAACTCGACAAATTCCCGGTCTGGAAAAATCAAACGCAGAGCGCGTTCAAAATTCTTCCATTCGTAGAAGCCCCAGAAGTCATCGACCATAATGAAGCCGCCGTTGAGCATATAATCGCGGAGAGTGAGGGCCTCTTCATCCGTCAGCCAGATGTCGCCCGGCTCGATCATGTAGATGAAAGGATAGTGCCGCAACTGTTCGGCTTCGATGTCGACAATCGCTCCTTTGGGATTCACCTCCAGTGAGGTCAGCTGTTGCAGGCGGTACGAGAAATTCAATTCCGAGTCGGGATAATCGATCATCCACTTGGCGCGTTGTCCCATCCATGTCCCGGAGTTGTAGCGGAGGCGGGCGAAAGTAAAAACGTCATTGGGGAGATCCTGACTCACCTTCCAATCGGGGAAATCGTAGAATCTGCCACCGCGAAAATGACGAGGGTCTTCTGGAACCTGCCCATCATCTACTCCAAACCAGGTTGGTTGGTAGTTAGAAGACTCCTGAGCCAAGCAGAGGAGCGAAAATGCCATAGCCACGAGACTACCAGAAACTGTCCGAAGCGATTTGGCCATCACTAACAGGCTACGAAGAAAATCCCAAGTTTGAAACGCTTTTCTGAACGCGAATGGGGAAATTTTTCTTTTAATTAGAATAATTCTTGATATAAACAACCGGCTCGCTATGGGTGTCGTATTGTGAACTGAGTATTCTCTTTATTCGCGAACACACAGATGGCAGAACAGATCACAGACGACCAAGTCGCCGAAAGACTGGGCGGGCTTCGTATGACGAAGCAGCGGAAAGTCGTGTACGAAGTGGTCCAGGAGTTGGCGATGGAGCATCCTACCGCTTCTTCGGTTTATACTCGGGCGAAAGAGATTATGCCAACTATCTCGCTCGCCACGGTATACAACTGCCTCGAAACACTCACTGATGCGGGAGCCATCACGCAGGTGAACCTTCACCGTGAGGCCTCTCGTTTCTGCCCGAATCTGCAGCCGCACGCGCATTTCTTCTGTGCGAAATGCAACGCCGTGTTCGACGTGAATTTGCAAGACAAAGCGGATGCTTCAGAGCCATGGGATTTACCCAGCGGTTCGCGTATCGAGGAAATGAACGTTGCGATGCGAGGACTTTGCCCGGACTGCCGCGATTCAAAATAACAGATTTTTTACTACAATGAGCAATTCTCTCTTAATCAAAAACCTTCACGCATCCGTCGAAGATACGGAGATTCTCAAGGGGCTTACTCTCGAGATTCCAAAGGGTGAAGTGCACGCTATCATGGGGCCGAATGGTTCCGGAAAGTCGACTCTTTCTAAAGTGATGGCCGGACACGAGGATTATGAAGTCACCGAGGGAGAGGTTCTCATGGATGGAGAAAACCTGCTCGATCTGGAAATCGACGAGCGTTCCCGTGCCGGGTTTTTTCTCGCGTTCCAGTATCCTCATGAAATTCCCGGTGTCAGCAACGCGAACTTTTTGCGCGCTGCCCTTCAGGCTCGCTTGCCCAAGGGGGAGGAAATTGATGCAGTCGCTTTCTACAAAACGATGTATGAGAAAATGGACGCTCTCAGCATGGATCGGAAATTCACCGGTCGCGCCGTAAATGATGGCTTTTCCGGTGGAGAAAAGAAGCGGAACGAAATTCTCCAGATGATGATGCTCGAGCCGAAGTATGCCGTTCTCGATGAGACGGACAGTGGACTCGATATTGATGCTTTGAAGATTGTCGCCGAAGGCGTTAATCGCATGCGTTCTCCCGATCGTGGATTTCTTGTCATTACCCACTACCAGCGTCTCCTCGATTACATCGTTCCCGATGTCGTTCACGTGATGAGCGATGGTCGTATCGTGAAAAGCGGGGGCAAGGAGCTTGCCCTCGAATTGGAAGAAAAAGGATACGACTGGGTGACCGAAGAACTCGCCGTGACCGCCTAATTCATCAGAGCCGCCGAATCTGAAATAGAAACTTACGAAATGCCTGACACAGCTACATTGGAAGCGGTCAATATTGACCAGAGCGAAGGTAACTTTTCCTATCCCGAAGAGTATGAATACGATGCGGGATATGGTCTGACGGAAGAGACACTTGATTTCATCTCAAACGCTAAAGGCGAGGCGGACTGGATTCGGGAGTTTCGAAAGAAAGCTCTCAAGGTTTTTCAGGATAAGCCAATGCCGACGCACTGGGCTTCCAAGGATCTGGAGAACATTATCTTCAAGGACATTCGTTACTACCTAGCGAAAGGTCAGAAACCGACGCGCAGTTGGGAAGAAGTTCCTGACGATGTGAAGGAGACATTTGAGCGCCTCGGTATTCCCGAAAAAGAGCGAAAGTTTCTTGCAGGTGTCGAAGCGCAGTTCGATTCCGAAGCTGCCTATTCTAACGTGAAGGAATCGCTCGAAAAGGAGGGCGTTATTTTCGTGAACTCCACGGAAGGACTTCGTGAGCACCCCGACATTTTCCGTAAGTGGTTCGGTAAAGTCATTCCGACCGGCGACAATAAGTTTTCTGCTCTGAACAGCGCTGTTTTCTCCGGGGGAAGCTTCATTTACGTGCCTCCGGGAGTCAAGGTGTCCCATCCATTGCAGGCGTATTTTCGAATCAATGCGGAAAATTTTGGACAGTTTGAACGTACACTTATCATTGTTGATGAAGGTGCTGAGGTGACATACATGGAAGGGTGCACGGCACCAAAATTCGAGACGGCGACACTGCACTCTGCTGTTGTGGAATTGGTCGCGATGAAGGATGCGAAGATCCAATACATCACGGTACAGAACTGGTCGAACAATGTCTTTAATCTGGTTACGAAGCGAGGCATGGCTCACGAGAATGCCGAGATTCGCTGGATCGATTGTAATATCGGATCTCGTTTAACAATGAAGTATCCCGGTGTGATCATGAAGGGCCGAAAGGCTCGTGGCGAAGTGATTTCCATTGCTCTCGCCAATGATGGCCAGCATCAGGACACAGGTGCGAAAATGATTCACGCCGCTGACGAAACAACCTCCAACGTCGTTGCCAAATCAATCTCCGTCGGGGAAGGCCGTTCCACCTATCGTGGACAGGTTCACATTCCGAAGCATCTCAAGGGCTGCAAGAACAACACGGAATGTGACGCGTTGCTCATTAATACGAACAGTCGTACGGACACCTACCCGGCCATTACTGTTCGCGGTAACCAGCATGCCACGCAGCATGAAGCGAGCGTGAGCCAAGTCAGTGAAGACCAGATTTTCTACATGCAGCAGCGTGGTCTCAGTGAAGGGGAAGCCATGAGCCTGAGTGTGAATGGTTTCGTCAATGATCTCGTTCGGGAGTTCCCGATGGAATACAGTGTCGAGCTCAAACGCCTTATCGATATGGAAATGGAAGGAAGTGTAGGCTGATCTGCCAGCACGGAATTGCCAAAAACATCTAGAACATGTCGATAACTACTGCCCATTCTGACCTTTCTATGAGTTCCGAGGAAACAGCGCCGTGGATGGCCGCACCACCTGTTCAGGAATCAGATCAAAAGCTTCCTGATTGGTATGTCAAGCATCAGAAGGATTGTTGGGGGGCATTCCTTGTCGCTCCTGACCCTTCTCGCACAGACGAAAAGTGGAGGTTTTCCGATCTCAAACAGATTCGCTTTTCTGAGCTCGTTCCCGCTGCTCCAGTTGCTGACGAAAAGGTTCTCATCGAGCGTGCCAAGGCAGAGCGAGTGCAGGACTACGCTGCCCACTTCGTTTTCGCCAATAATCGTCTCATATACTCCGAGACCGATGGTGTTGCAGAGGGCGTAGTGTGTCTTCCTTTTGATCAAGCGCTCGTCGAGCACAGTGATCTGGTTCAGGAACACTTCATGAAAGAGGAAGCGACACTTGGCGGAGCCAAGTTCGCCGCGCTGCACGGAGCGGCTTCTCTCAGCGGAACCTTCATTCATGTTTCCAAAGGCGTTGAGTTGGAAAAGCCGGTGGTGGTGAACCATTTTGCTGGAGGCGACTTCCAGACTGTCTTTCCTCACACCCTCGTGATTGCCGGTGAAAACGCTTCCGTCTCTGTGATGGAAACTTTCGAGTCCGTCGGGACCGACGAGAACAGCCTCGTTGTTGGAATGGTCGATCTTGTCGCCGAGACGGCGGGGCGGCTTCAGTATGTTGCCCTGCAGGACGCGAGCGACGTGGGTGCCAAGCACGTCCAGATCAACAGTTCCCGCGCCGGGCGCGACGCTCGCATCAAGGCTGCCTTTGTAAATCTCGGTTCATCGTGGCTCCGCAATGAGTCCATGAACCGCATGATGAAAGACGGTTCTGATATCCAGGTGCTCGCAGCGAGTCTGGCCAACCACAACCAGGAATACGACCAGCGCACTTGGCAGTCGCACGAGGCCCAGCACACGACAAGTGATCTGCTTTTCAAAAACGCTCTCTACGACGAGTCACGCACGATTTTCGAAGGATTGATTCAGGTTCATCCCGGATCGCACCACACCGATTCCTACCAAACCTGTCGCAACCTTCTCGGAAGCGATAGGGCCGAAGCCAACGCGATGCCAGGCCTCGAAATTGATGCCGACCAAGTGAAATGCTCGCACGGTTCTACCTCTGGGCAGATCAGTGATGAAGAGATTTTTTACCTCCAGGCACGAGGCATTCCTGCCGAAGATGCGAGGCAGATCATCAGTCTCGGATTTATGAATGAGTCCATCGCACGCCTCAGTGGCGAGCAGATTAAAGAGCATCTCTTCGAGCGCGTTGCCGCGAAGTTCCGGACGCTGAAGAGGGTGTAGTTTGGTGCTGCGAGGTGTGGTCTTCATACGCATGCGAAAATCTGGGCGTTGGCAATCCTCCGTGAGAAGAAAATGGGGGGCTGGCCAGTGCCGCGCACTGCCAGGGCGAGTGGATCTTGTTTCGAATTATGTCGGAATTCTCACGAATTCCGCTACAAAGTATCGACGTAGCGGAGTTCGTGAGAGTTCCGGCCTAGTGCAATTGAAATTTTGTGCTGTCTGTCGAGGTGGCATGCAGCCTGGAGCTTTCCATTCGCTAGGGAAATCATGGAATTCCAGCTTCAAAGCCGTATGATTTTCGGAAGCCGAAGAAAGCGGCTTTATTGTGGCCTCGTAGATGTGTTCGCTTCGATGTTGGCTGGTGGGTTACAGCCGCACGCCATCTGCCCTGCCATTCCAGAGCCAGGATTTGATGAGTTGTTTTTCCATTTTTGAAAAGAGCAAAATGGCAGCCCTTACATTTCGCTCACTCGCGAACGGCGCCAATTTGCCCGGCTTTGTACATTTCTTCGATCATGCTGTTTACGGCAACGCCACCGATGCAGTAACCAGCATCTTCCGTAAGAATATCGTAGGAGCGTTCTACCCCGCGATAGACTCGATTTTCGACAACGGAAAGTCCGCTTGGGAGTTTCCGTCCTACCTTTAGACTCTTTGCCCGAATCCCCTCGATGCGGTGCATGCTGCAGAGGTCGACAGTCGATCCGTTTGAAAAAGTCACGGCGTGAAATTCACTTTCGTCGGCATCCTCAAGATACCCGTGAATCTGTAGGATCTGTACAGGTTCACCATCAAATCCGATTACCTGATCACCGGTCCTGAGCGTTTCAATTTTCTGCGTTTCCCCGCCGGGGATATCAATTTTGGTCCCTTCCGGAAGGCAGGCGAACATCAGCTTTAGTGGAGCGAGAGCAATTGCCATGCCGATGAGTCCGCAACTGGCAGTAGTCAGAACGCTAGCGGCTGTTGCCACGGAAGCAAAGATCCTGAGGGATCGAGTGAAAGTCATAAAAGGGGGGCAGTGGTGGAAAATATCAGGAAACCCCCAACTTAACAATTTCCATTTCGGCTTCACAATTCCTTGTGAAAATAGATCTTCACGAAGTCCATCTGCTTCTCCTCGTCATGACCGCGCTCCATGAAGCGGTTCGCTTCGTGGATGAAGCCGGAGGAAAACTGCATCGTCACTCCAACATCGAGCTTCATGCGGCTCTTCAGTTTTGACTCAGCTTTTTCCGCTTCCTTTTTTGAAACAGTAAAGGATTCCTTGAGCGGTTCGCCCTGCTCCTCTTCGTAATCTTCTTTGAAAGTCTTGAATTGCTCGATTCGCTCCGGTTCTTCCAAAGCAGTGGATTCGAATGTATCGAGCTCGAACTCATCAGTTTCATTGAGATAATTCATCGCCTTGCTCGCGACCTTCATCCTTTCCTCTTGTGGAGTGTCTTCCGGCAGTCCTTTTTCGGCAAAGGCAACACAGAGTTCCCCGTAACGACGAGTCAGGAAATCATCGTTGGTGACCGGCCGGGCACCGCAAAATTCCCGGACCCAGAAATTCGTTCCGCCACCACCCTTATCAAAGAGGTAAACCGAAAATCCATCGGCCCGGCCGTGATTTATGATCAGGCAGCCCTTGTCGATCTTGTCCGGGTAGATTCCCTGCTCGGTCGTGAGAACAAGATCGCCGTCCCGCTCCGAGATCTGGAGAAAGGGAACCTTGCTTTCCGATTTCACGATGCTGATTGCCTGCACTGCCACTCCTCCCATTCCGATGTCGTTGATCAGCGCGACGCAAAGATCGCCTGATTTGATGTTCGGGTGGTTGGATTGGGAGCGGAGATGACGCGCGATATTCGCGCCCTGCTCAAGCAGCGTCCCGTTGTCATCAAAAATGGAGGCGGCGTAGCCAAAAAGCTCATTACTCTCCACTGAGGTGTGATGGTCGAGATGGTGCAGCTCCAGCGCACGAAACGATTTCAAGAAGCAGTGTGTCAGCAATTCTGCCTCTTCGTCATTGAATCGGCAAAGCGACTGCGAAACCTGAAACGGCTCGTTTTTGACTGGATTACCGACCTTGGCCAGCGACATGGCGGAGAGCTTTGCTTTGCGGAAATTGGGAGGAGCGGACATGGAAATAACAGGGTGGTGCTCAACCGGGTCGGGTGGCAGACCTAACAGGGTTGGGTCGCGATCCTAACAGGGTTAGGTGCTCGGGGCAACCTTCTCTAATTTGCCACCACATTCACGAGTCGGCCGGGTACGACGATGACCTTGCGAACGGTTTGTCCTTCAATGAAAGATTGAACCTTTTCGCTCTCCATCGCGGCTTTTTCGACGTCCTCTTTTGGAGCGTCATTCGCGACGAAAATCTTGTCGCGAACCTTGCCGTTCACTTGCACGACAATTTCGATCTCGTCTTCGATGAGGCAGGCCTCGTCAAATTGTGGCCAGGAACGGTTGGCAAATTCTTCGCCGCTCACGGAATCAAATTTTTCAGCCAGGCGAGCGTTGAGTTCTTCCGAAAGGTGAGGTGCAAATGGGTTCAATAAGTGCAAGAGCGTGACGACAGACGAAACGGGAACCTGGTCCAATTTCGTCAATTCGTTGGTGCAGACCATCATCTGGGAGATCGCAGTGTTGAAGTTCATTGACTCGATGTCATCTCCCACTTTCTTGATCGTAGCATGAACGACCTTGTTCGTCGCTTTGTTAGGATCTAACTCGTCGAGCTTCTCGGAGAGAATCCATTCGCTTTCCTGATCCGTGTCCATGACGAGACGCCAGACGCGGGCGAGAAAACGGAAGACGCCTTCGACGCCTTTCATCGACCATGGCTTTACCTGCTCGAGAGGTCCCATGAACATTTCGTAGAGACGCAAGGAATCGGCGCCATAGAGTTCGACGACTTCGTCAGGGTTTACGACATTGCCGCGGGACTTGGACATCTTCTGTCCGTCCTCACCCATGATGAGTCCCTGGTTCACCAATTTCTGAAAGGGCTCCGGGGTGGAGACGTGGCCGAGGTCAAACAAGACCTTGTGCCAGAAGCGCGCGTAAAGGAGGTGCAACACGGCGTGCTCGGTGCCGCCGATATACAGATCGACGCCTCCCGGGTTTCCATTCTTTGCCATCCAGTATTGCTCGGCTTCTTTGCCGATGGGCGCGTCTGGATTCTGGGCATCGCAGTAGCGGAGGTAGTACCAGCAGGACCCGCCCCACTGGGGCATGGTGTTCGTTTCGCGAGTGACTCCGTCGCCGAGATCGACCCAGTCCGTTGCTTTGGAGAGCAACGGTTCGGGCGTTCCGGTCGGCTTGTAATCTTCCAACTCGGGAGCGAGCAAGGGCAATTCCGATTCCGGCAAGGCTTCGTGGTTGCCGTCTTTCCAAACGATGGGAAACGGCTCTCCCCAGTAGCGCTGTCGCGAAAAGAGCCAGTCTCGGAGCTTGAAATTGATTGTTCTCTTCCCGAGACCCTTTTCCTCGAGCCACGAAGTGATTTTCTCTTTGGCTTCGGGAGTGGGGAGGCCGTCGAGAAATCCGGAATTGATGGCAGTTCCGTTTCCGGTGAAGCATTTTTCTTCGCTGTCGGCAGGAGCTTCGACAACTTCGATAACGGGGATATCGAATTTCTCTGCGAACTCGAAGTCGCGATCATCGTGTGCGGGTACGGCCATGATCGCTCCGGTTCCATAGCCCATCATGACGTAGTCGGCGATCCAGACGGGAATCTTTTCCTCGTTCACCGGATTGATGGCGTAGCCGCCAGTGAATACTCCGGTTTTCTCCTTCGCCAATTCGGTTCGTTCGAGGTCGGACTTTCCGGAGCAGGCGACTTTGTAGGCCTCGACTGCCTCGCGCTGATCGTCGGTCGTGATCTGGTCGACGAGTGGATGCTCGGGAGCGAGAACCATGTAGGTCGCGCCGAATAAGGTGTCGGGTCGGGTAGTGAAAACGGTGACGGATTCCCCATCGATCGTGAAATCGACTTCAGCCCCTTCACTTCGGCCGATCCAGTTGGTCTGCAACAACTTGATTCCAGTTGGCCAGTCGAGACCTTCCAACTCATCGATCAATCGCTGTGCATAAGCGGTAATTCGCAACATCCACTGGCGCAAAGGGCGACGCTCGACGGTGTGACCTTTGGCACGCCACTCCTCGACCTCTTCGTTTGCCAAAACTGTGCCCAAATCGGGTGACCAGTTCACTGGCGTTTCGGCGACATAGGCGAGACGTAGATTGTCGATTTCTTCGCGAGACAAACCCTGCTTTTCCAACTCGGAAATTGGTTTCGCCTTTTTTTCTTCTTCGCAGAAATAGGAGTTGTAGAGCTGAAGAAAAATCCACTGAGTCCACTTGACGTAGTCGGGATCGGTCGTGTTGATCTCGCGATCCCAATCGTAGGCGAAGCCAAGACTTTTGAGTTGGCGCCGGAAATTGTTGGTGTTGTTCTCGGTATTGATGCGGGGATGCTCACCGGTCTTGATGGCATGCTGTTCGGCAGGGAGACCAAAGGCGTCCCAGCCCATGGGGTGAAGGACATTGAAGTCATTCATCCGCTTGTATCGCGTGATGATATCCGTGGCGGTGTAGCCTTCCGGGTGCCCCACGTGAAGTCCAGCTCCGCTGGGGTAGGGGAACATGTCGAGCACGTAGTATTTCGGCTTGGATAGATCGAAGCCTTCATCGCCAGGATTGGGGACGGAAAAGGTTTTCTGCTCGTCCCAATGCTGTTGCCATTTGGGTTCGAACTCGTCGAAAGGAAATTGTTTGCGTCGTTGCGCCATGAGTAAAAAAGGGGTTCCTGATTCAGGGGTGGATTGTACGGCTTACGGAGCTTGTCGCAAGTGGTGAGGTTGCTGCCCAATCTCCTTTTCTTTATCATCATCTTTTTCCTACCGAGAATCTGTTGTGACTTCGCTTGGGTGAGAAAAGGAAAAGGATGAAGGGGAAATTTAAAAGAGTTGGATTCGCCCCGCCCGACATATTTCCGGGCGAGGCGGAGGGGGTATGCCTCTATCTTTATCAGTCCCATCTACAGCGGTAGTGCCCCCATCTTCCGACATAGCTCCGCGGACTGTAAATCCGCGAAGCTCACAGAACTGGGTTTGACTGGCTGTCCCCAAACCGTGGTTCGAGGCGGAAAGCCCAGGCGGACTTCCCTTTCCCTGCCTTTCAACAGGATCATCTAACAACGACAGGCGTTGGACCTGCCACAATCTAAATGCAAATCAGTGTCGCCACTCCGGAATATACGCCCCCTTGTTTATTCGTTGGCAAGCCGCGCCCCGGTAATGCTCCGGGCCGTGACGGTTTTGGATCAAACAATCGCAAGGCGACTTCTCGACATCGAAGACAAGCTCTGAGTCTGGCTCAGCCAGACAAACTATCCAGAACCGCTGGTGCTGCGACTTGAAAATTCTGATGAAGATAGCGGTGAAAGAACCCGCATCAGTCGACCGATTCTGTCGTCGTATAAAATGCAGGCTTTGCATTTCGTACCGGTGGAGTGCCGCAGGGGGCTAGACCTGCTATTCTATTTGGAGTACTGATCCGGCACGGGGTAGGTACAAAAAAACCCGCTTCCTCTCGGAGAGCGGGTTCACGAAACTTGTTCAATTACAAACTTATTGCGTGAACTTGGGCCTCCCTTGTTTGTTATCTCTATCTTCATCCAGTAGAAGCAGTTCAGTTGTCTCAAACATGGGGTAACAATACTTAAAGGCCGGCACGGGTTTATCCATGCTCTCCATTGGGTTGGTTTGATCCAAATGACTACGAAGATGTGATTCCGTTGCGAGGGTACTATGGCTATACCACTGAACTGATGCCAGTGTCGTTGGAAGTCTATATAATTGGGTTGCCATTTGAATATTAGTGAGCAAGTGACCTCAATCGAAGATGAAGCGAGGTCAAGCGATGATTAAAAATTTATAAATTTATGTCAGGTAGTAAAAAGCCTACTTCCAGATTCCGATTTCTTTCAATTGTTTGGTGGCTGTTCCGGCCCAGTCGCGGTTTGCCGCCGGGCTCGCTGGGCTTGGGTGAAGGATACGTCCGATTTCGGGGGTGAGTCCGGCTTTTTTCGCTATGCGGGCCAGGCAGGCCTCTGCGAAGGCTCCGATACCGATTGCAAATTCTGGCTGTAGTAACTCAAGGTGTTTCTGAATGTATCGATCGCATGCTGAAGAGACAGGGGCCATTTCCGCTTTCGGTAATTTATCAGGGGTTCGATTTCGTCCTGATTCTTCCATCCAGACGAGCGGACAGTAATTGACGACATAGTGATCACGGAAAAAATCATCAGGATTCGGGTAGGTTTCGGAGAATAGCCCCCAGAGCCTCCGTCCGGATACCTCTGATTTTTCGCATTCAAATCCAACGATGGGGCGTTTTGGGTGCTCGGGATCTGGTTTTTGCACAAGTGCTGATATCCCCATCCAATCACGAACCGCAGGGATTTCGCCGAATGGAACCCCGGTCTGGGCCATGCCCCATGGTCCGGGATTCATCCCCATCATGAGCACCCGCTTTGGAGATCCGGCAAACCGCTTCACAAATTTCTCGTGAGAAGCTCGCGCATAAGTCAGGGGATTGTAGGTGACCGCAACGGGTTCGGAAAAAGAAAGACCTTCGAGGTCAGACAATAACTGATCTGTTGCGGAGAGGATTTCAGTAGCGATGGACATGGTTCACTCAATAAGCGCATTCCCATTCGTCAAGGAGCTTGCGACGGTGGAGAGTTCGCGTTATCGACCAATCGAAATGGGGAAGACCACAAAAGATAGTTCCATCAGACGATCGCAGTTGTTGGTGCGGGAGCCGTCGGGGGATGCTATGGGGCGAGCCGTTGCGTCGAGCGAGAGGCACTGGTATCGAAACGTCGGAACTGGAACTTCTTCATCAGGAGATTTGCGAGGCAGTCAAAAATCGTTCATCCTGAGACTATGAGCTTTTCCGAATTTTCCCTCCCAGAGTCCCTCAGTGAATGGGGCCAGAAACCGAGAATTGGCTTGGTTCTTGGCTCAGGATTGGGAGGATTCGTGGACTCGCTGGAAAACACAGTCAGCGTTGGGTATGACGATATCGATCGGTTGCCGGTCAGCGGCGTCGAAGGTCATGCCGGAAAGTTGCATGTGGGTATGCTCGCTGGGGAGCCTATCGCAATCGCACAGGGGCGAGTTCATACCTATGAGGGATGGTCGGCCCGGGAAGCTGCAGCGACAGTTCGATTATTTCATCAGTTGGGTGCGGAAATGGTTTTGCTCACCAATGCGGCTGGAATCGTGAACCCGGATTTTCAGCCGGGCAGTTGGATGATGCTGAACGATCATCTGAATCTCGCTCAGCTCTCTCCTCTGGCCGGCGGGCCGCATTTCGTTGACCAGACCGAGGTTTATTCGAAAGCGCTTCGCGAAATGCTTCGAGCCAGAGCCGATGAAATTGGCATTTCGTTGCATGATGGCGTTTATGCCTGGGTTAATGGTCCCGAATATGAAACGCCAGCCGAGATTCGAATGCTGCGAACGCTGGGGGCGGACGCCGTAGGCATGTCTACTGTCCCCGAAGCGATACAGGCACGAGCTCTCGGAATGCATGTGGTCGGTCTCTCGTGTCTTACCAATTACGGTGCCGGAATGTCGGGCGAGTCGCTTGATCACGGGGAGGTGATGAACGTCGGAAAAAAGGCAGCGGCCAGCCTGCACGATCTACTTGTCGATGTCGTTCCTGAGATGATCAGTCAACAGGATTGATCTCTATTCGCCTGCACCCGCAATGTCAGGAGAAATGTAAAGCCCACCACTGCGAACCACGAGATCCTCTCTGAATTAGTGACCGATGGAGAGGGTAAGGTAGATAAGAATAAAGCCACCAAAAGGAAACCTGAACCGCCGTCTGATACACTATTGGATAAAACAAGAGGAAAGGAGTAAAATGCAGCGAAGAAGTAAGGATTTCCTTCAATAAAATGGCAGTCTGCTTCCCCCCTATTTAAGCAATTCCGCTGGATTTTGTATCACAATCTCTGCCCCCGCCGCCCGCAGTTCTTCCGCGCTGCGAAATCCCCAGCTCACTCCAATGGCATGCATTCCTGCGTTCACCGCAGTGAACATATCGACGTCGGAATCACCCACGAACCAGCAGTCCGCCGCGGTGACGCCAAGTCGCTCCGCTGCTTCGATTGCTCCAGCGGGATCAGGTTTTTTTGGGATTCCTTCTCGAGCGCCGAGTACGACATCCCAATTCCAGTTGCCGAGAAACGCGTCGACGCATTTCTCGGTGAAATCGTGCGCCTTATTGGACAAAATTCCAATAGGGGTTTGCTGTTCGGTCAGGGTGTCGAGCAGCTCGTTGATTCCTTCGTAGGGACGGGTCGTGTTTTTCCAGTTTCGTCCGTAGGCCTCCCGATACTCTACCAGAACTTGAGCTGTTTCCTGACCTTCATCCGGGCGGTGTCCGTCCGGGAAAATGTCCCGGACGAGATTCATCATTCCGTTACCGATGAAGGTACGGTAGGCATCGACTGGGTGTGAGGGAAATCCGCGCGCGGCGAGGACCTCGTTGCCGGAGTCGGCGAGGTCCCGCAGCGTATCGAGCAGGGTCCCGTCGAGATCAAAGAGAATCGCTTTTTTGCTCATGCTTCTTCTGTTTCAGTCGTGTGGAGAAGATTCCATGCGCAGATCAGAGCCTTGAGTCCGGCCATCTCGATCGACGGATCGACCCCGCATCCCCAGAGCAGTTTTCCTGTGCTTTCTTCCTGCACTTGAACGTAGGCAGCCGAATCCGCATCGGAACCGCCGCGCAATGCCTGGCTTCGATAGTCGGTCACCTTAAAATCTTTGTGTCCGGATCCCTCCAGCAGGTTGACAAAGGCATTGATCGGACCGTTCCCTTTCCCGTTTCCTCGAAAAGATTCGCCTCCGATCTTGACGGTGGCATTGCAGACAACTTCGCCTTTCGATATTGCTGTGTGATCGAGTTCAAACTCCTCGAGATTCATTGGCGCGTCATTGTTGACAAACTCCCGAAAAAAGATGTCTCCGATCTCTTCGTTGGAAAGTTCGCGACCTTCCGAGTCTGCGCAGTCATAGACGAACTTGCCAACTTGAGGATGCATTGCTTTGGGGAGGTCGAACCCGTGCTCGCGATCGAGCACGTAGGCGACACCGCCTTTTCCGCTCTGGCTGTTGATGCGAATGATCGCCTCGTAGCTGCGTCCGATGTCCTGCGGGTCGATCGTGAGATAGGGGACGCCCCAGGGGAAATGGTCGCCGCCTGCCTGTTCGACATCTTTGGTACGACGATCAAAGCCTTTCTTGATCGCGTCCTGATGGCTTCCCGAAAAGGCGGTGAATACCAATTCACCCGCGTAAGGCTGACGCTCTGGCACGGTGAGCCGAGTCGTCTCTTCGTAGATGCGGCGAGTGGAGGACAAGTCGGAAAAATCGAGTCCCGTCTCGATACCGTGGCTGCTCATGTTCAAAGCAACGATCACGATGTCGAGATTTCCGGTGCGTTCTCCGTTTCCGAAAAGGGTCCCCTCAACGCGATCCGCTCCCGCGAGCAATCCGAGTTCGGTCGCAGCGATTCCGGTGCCTCTATCGTTGTGGGTGTGCAAGCTGATGATCGAGCTCTCTCGATTGTCGACGTGGAGACAAAACCATTCGATCTGATCGGCGTGAACGTTCGGGGTTGTCCACTCGACGGTCGCAGGAAGATTGAGGATGATCTTTTTGTCGGGAGTTGGCTCCCAGACTGCAGAAACGGCGTTGCAAACGTCGAGCGCGTAGTCGAGTTCGGTGTCCGAAAAGCTTTCCGGTGAATACTGCAAGGTGATCTCGGTGTCGGGCAAAGTGGGAACGAGCTCCTTGATCAATTCCGCTCCGTCGACTGCGATCTGTTTGATCTTCTCCTGCGAAGCATCGCTGAATGTGATCTTGCGCTGCAAAGGGGAGGTCGAATTGTACAAGTGCACGATCGCCTTTTTCACGCCGACGAGACTTTCGAAAGTGCGACGAATGAGGTGTTCGCGAGCCTGAACGAGGACCTGGATTGTGACATCATCGGGGATGCGGTTCTGATCGACCAAGGCTCGTAAGAAATTGAATTCCGTATCGGCAGCGGAGGGAAATCCCACCTCGATTTGTTTGAAGCCGATGCGAACGAGCTCGTCAAAGAGACGAATTTTTTCATCGACGCTCATAGGAATCGGTAGTGCCTGATTCCCGTCGCGAAGGTCAACGCTACACCATATCGGGGCATGCGTGATGGTTCGGTCCGGCCACTGCCGGTCCGGGAGATCGACCGTTGGGAACGGTCGGTACTTCTGGATGGATTCAGGTTTCATGGGTTTTCTGTATTTAAGAAAAAAGGGAAACGTCGGGACATGGTTCACCCGACAAAGCGAGAGTCAAACGTTGGGAGAAAAGACGGGACCGGGCAGACTAGCCCAGTAGCACCAGCTCAAGAGCGAGCGGGAGAACAGGAATGTTGGTGCTGTGCGTCGAGATTTTCATCCGTAGGGATATGGTAGTTTCGATCGGGAGAGTGGCAAGCGGCAAAATTGAGGGAACGACGCTCTCTCTACTTCCGTTGCAGCAGCACCTTGAACGCCTCCCCGACTTTTCCTTCCGCCATGGGGTCTTTACCCTCGCCGTATCGATGCAAAAACTCGCCCTGCGTTTCGAGGCTTGCGGTTTCCATTTCGAAGTCTTCGCCCCATGCGACGAGATCGTCGAAATTCACATCGACGGTCAGATCCTGTTTGCCAAAGCGTTGATAGATTTCGCTGCCTTCGATTCGTTCTTGGCAATAGTAGGCGCGCAACGTCCCGGCGGGCCGACGGTCGTAAATCTCTT